>MTLD01000260.1_pt4 | contig 44361 bp, 41 predicted proteins | sample 1982471 | NCBI WGS metagenome assembly MTLD01 (sample SAMN05712604, study PRJNA340218) | biofilm metagenome | isolation source: sample SPM anode biofilm adapted to -50 mV | place: USA | collected 2012-02-03 | reverse complement strand
CGCTCCTTCTCCAAGACCGCCGGCTTCACCGGCGTGCGCTGCGGCTTGGTGGTCGTTCCCGAGGAGTTGGAGGGGACCACTTCCACCGGCGAGAAGTACAGCTTCAACAAGCTCTGGCTGCGCCGTCAGACCACCAAGTTCAACGGTGCTTCCTACCCGGTGCAGAAGGCGGCTGCTGCGGTCTACACCGAGCAGGGGTGGAAAGAGACCCAGGCCAACATCGACTACTACATGGAGAACGCGCGCATCATCCGCGAAGGGCTGACCGCCGCCGGCCTCACCGTGTACGGCGGCGTCAACGCCCCTTACATCTGGCTCAAGACCCCGGCCGGGCTCACCTCCTGGGACTTCTTTGACAAGCTTCTGAACGACTGCCACGTCGTCGGCACCCCCGGCAGCGGCTTCGGCCCCAGCGGTGAAGGGTATTTCCGCCTTTCGGCCTTCGGCAACCGCGACAACGTCGTCGAGGCCGTCGAGAGGATCAAGAAGAACCTCAAGAAGTAGGAAGGTCACGACATAAAACCAAAAAGGGCGGCCCCGCAGGATGGGGTCGCCCTTTTTACGTCATAAGCATCAAGTCAAAGTCGAAAGCATTCACCACAGAGGATCACAGAGGAAAAGCTAAAACCCTTTACGGTTTGAACTTTTTTTGCTTTCTTCGATTTTGCTTTTCCTCTTTGCACCTCCGTGTCCTCTGTGGTGAGTGCCTTGCTTTTTAGGTTGCAGCTTTGATCATCCGCACCAGCTCCCTGCAGAAAGCGGGGAGGTCGTCGGGTTTCCTCGATGTGATCAGGTTGCCGTCAACTATCACCTCGACATCCTGGTACTGCGCCTGTGCGTCACGCATCTCCGGGGCCACCGTCTCGTAACAGGTCGCCTTGCGCCCCTTGAGCAGCCCGGCTGAAATAAGGATCTGCGGGCCGTGGCAGATCGCGGCGACCGGTTTCGACGCCGACATGAAAGCGCGGGCGATCTCCTGGACGGCGGGGCTGTTGCGGATCGCAGCAGGCGCCTTGCCGCCCGGCAGGACCAGGACCGCGTAATCGGCTGGCGTCACCTCGTTGAAAAGCTTGTTCACCGGCACTTGGTAGCCGTGTTTGCCGTGTATGAAACCGGTTTTTTCCGATGCCACGTCGACCGTATAGCCGGCCTCGCGCAACCTGTAAAGAGGAACAAGCAGTTCGGTATCTTCGAAGTTGTCGGCGCTTAAGATCAGGGCTTTCATGACTCCTCCTCTACTCCGTGTTAGTTAAGCTACCGCTAGTATCTGCGGTTAGCGATTGAGCGACGGAGATCAAGTTTACCAGCACTTTTATTAAATAAAATAAAGATGGTGTAAGTAGAGCGAAGAGGACCCGGTGGGAGAGTGAAATTGTGGCGGCGCTATTTCAGGACGGTGTAACCGTTCTTGGGATCCCAGCGGTACCCCTTGCCGCTCCAGATCGCCTCGATGGTCTTCCAGTCCAGTCCCAGCCCCTTCATCTCATCGCAGACGTAGTAGGCCGGCATGATCTCGTCGTCGTCGATGCGCCCGTCGCCGTTGGCGTCGGCCCAGTGGTACGGGCCGATGCGGACTTCACTTCCGCCCCCCACCTCCTCGGTACGGTTCGCGTCCTCCCCGTGCAGCACGATCTCTCCCTTTGCCTTGACTTCCTTGCCTTGCGCGAAGGGGGCGGGGGTGCGCACCGAGTACGAGATGACCACGGGATTCCCCCCGCTGGGAACGAGCCACTTGAGGCTGGACCGGGACGGTTCGGCGGCGGAACTTGGGGGAACGGAGCTTACGAGCCGCATCCCGTCGGGAAGCTTCTCCTTGAGGATGAATCCGAAGGGCTTGCTGGGGAGCCGGGTAACCTTGATCTGCACCGGGATGATCTCGCCTGGCGCTGCATAGCGCGGCAGCCAGCGGACGGCAATGGGGGCGGAAGAGGGGGGGCGGCTGAGGATTACCACTGCCAGAAGGAGCAGAAGCGTGAAAAGACCGAAGAGGACAAGGAGCTTCTTTCGGCGCGGGGAAGGCGGAGTCAACTCTGCGTTGGCCTCACCCTCTGGGGCTGGAGGTTCCTGGCGCAGGATATCGTCGAGCGGGACCTCGAGGGCGTCGGCAAGCTTTTGGGCGTTCTCCCGCTTTATCGAGGGATAGCGGTTGTTTTCCCAGCGCGAGATGGTATCGGTGGTCACTCCGACTACGCTGGCGACGTAGAGCTGGGTCAGCCTTTTCGCCTCGCGGACCGTCCGTATCCGCGTACCGTCTATGGCAACGCTCGCAGCGGACAACTTGTCAGATCTGTCGTTTGCTTCCATCATGCTGCCGGCTCCCTCGGCGTCTTTTCAGCACAGCTTCCACCCTGACAAGGGGTGTCCGGAACCCGACATCGGGTCATATTGCTATAGATGTCGGTATCCATGGCGCGCGCCCGATGCTATTTTTACCACAGTTCGGCAGCAAATAACTCAAAAAGAAAAGGGGTACCGAAATGAAAAAAACAATCGCCGCAGTAGCCATGGTCATCTTCAGCGCAGGGGCAGTTCTGGCAGCGGACGTGATCACCCTCCCCGCAAAGAACGGGGACATCACCTTCAATCACAAGAAACACCAGGACACCCTTAAAGACTGCAAGGCCTGCCATGAAAAAGGACCGGGCAAGATCGAGGGTTTCGGAAAGGATTTCGCCCACAAGACCTGTAAGGGGTGCCACGCGGACAAGGGCGCAGGCCCGACCAAGTGCGGCGAGTGCCACAAGAAGTAGTGGCGTCGCGCTGAAAGTAGAAAAAATGCCCCTCTCCAACCGGCGAGGGGCATTTTTTTTTGGGTTTCTATCGGGCAGGCAAAATTGTTGCCATGCCTGTACCTGGGGTGGGGCTCCCTGCACGCGATCAGATCTGCGGCGGCGTGGCGAAGATCTCGTCTATGGCGTCGAAATCGAGCCGTTCCTCGGCCAGGGACCTGATCAGGCGCAGCTTTTCCGTATCCCTTGCCGTGATCTTGGAGACGTCGTCGGTGATGGTGCGGTAAAGATCGGCCGTGCTCAGCTTGTCGGTGCGGAAATACGGGATGTTGCTGCGGTCGATGATGCGCTGGGTGATGACGCTGACGTCGGTGAGCCCCGGGATGACCAGGCCCACGATGCGGGATCGGTATTCAGGCATCTGGTAGAGGTTGGCGAGGGTGACCAGGAGCTCGTCGCGGCTGCTGGTGACAAGTAAGAGCGACGAGTCGCGCAGCATCTCGGTAACGCGCTGGGTGGAGGCGGCGCCGATCTGCACGTGGTGGATGATGCGACGCACCTCGCGGCGGTTGCCGTGCAGTGGCAGATCCAGAAGGCGCGCCACACGGCTCAGTGTCGGGTTGGCGAGCACGGGCTTGTAGTCGAAGCCGCCCAGGACCGAGAAGGGCTTCCCGGCGAAAGCGCGGGAAAGGTAATCCAGTGTCTGCGCCCGCTTTTCGGTAAAGAGCTTGTTCACCAGTACCCCGCGCACCTCGGCCCCCTCCAGCTTGAAGAGAGCTGTGTTCATGGCCAGAGTGTCGATGACGTTGCCGACCCCGCCGCCGCTCACCATCAGTACCGGTGCGTTAAGCATCTTCGCGATTCGGGCGTTGGAGAGGTTCAGCACGGAACCGACCCCGGGGTGGCCGGACCCCTCAATTACGATGAAGTCGCAGTGCTTCTCCAGCTCGGCGTAGCTGGAGAGGATACGGTCGGGGAGCTCTTCCAGGGGGATCTTGCCGTCGATGGCCTGGCGCGAGGTTTCGGGGTGGACCACTACCGGAGACATGTAGCGGAGGTCCTTTTCGAGCCCGAACACCTGTGCGATCAGGGCTGCGTCCTTGTCGACCGACACCCCGCGCAAGAGCGCAGGCTTTGGCCCCAAAGGCTTCATGAACCCGACCCTTCCGTACTTCTTCTGGGCCAGGTGCAAAAGCGAGACGCTGATGGTGGTTTTTCCTATGTTCTGCCCCGACGCCGCGATGAAGATCTTCCTGGCCACGATGCCCTCCGCAAAGGCTCATTAACGGCCGAGCCGTATCAATCATCTTACCGATGCGGTCTGCTGTCAAGACGGAAAAACTCATGAAGGAGGCGTGGGAGCAGCGGGGGTTAGGGGGGAGCGGAGTTGGAGGAGCGTTGCAGGTGCCACGGGCACCTGTTCATCATCTGGGCCAGGGCGTAGAAGTAAACCTCGGCCCGCCCCTTCATGCTCTCGCAGTAATGCGGGTGCGGATGCCGGGGATTTCCCGTCATGTCGTAGTGGGTGGCGTAGCAGCCGCCGGCGCAATCGTAGCGCAGCCAGCAGTAATGGCAGGGGAGCTGGCAGTCGACCTCGAAGCCGGAAAGGGTGTCGGGCAGGGAGAGACCTGCGTCGGTGCCGGCTCTGCCCATGGCGAAGTCTTCACGGTCCACGAAAGCGATGCAGGGGAAGATCTCACCGTGGCTGTTGATGGCGAGGGTGTTGGTCCCGGCGCCGCAGGGCTTGGTGAATCGGCTTCCGCGCCTGATTCTGGTGATGTGGTCGAGTATGTTGGAGACGAAGGGTATGTCGCGGGTGTCCTGGTACCGGCTGATGTAATCGATGTAGTAGTCGATAAACTCCCTGAGCTCTAAGAGCTGCCGCTCCACCGGCACGTTAAGCTGCTCGTAGATGGGATTTTGATGGTAGCCGGGCTCGTGGCAGTATTCCAGCTGGATCCGGCTCACCCCGAGCGTGGTGAGGGCGAGGAATGTCTCCAGGTAGCTGTCGGAGAAAGCGGTCAGAGTGGCGCGGATGCCCAGAAGCTTCGGGTTGGGGAAGGATTTCATGTTGTTAACGATGAGCTGCCAGGTGTTCTCGCCGAATTTTCCGGGTCTCTGCAGGTCATGGATCCTCTGGCTGCCGTCAAGGCTGACCCCGATCTGGGTGAAGTAGCGCGCAAGAAACTGCGCCACCGGGCTTTCCAGCAAAGTGCCGTTGGTGTCGAGCGTGAGGTAGAAGTTCTTGCCCAGGCGCGCCTCGTGCTGCAGCAGTTCCAGCGTAATCTTGGCCAGTATGGGGAAATCGAGCAGCGGTTCGCCGCCATAGAAGTTGATGAAGATCTTGTCGGCGCTGGAGGCCTCCACCAGGTCAAGAATGAGCTTCAGGGCGCGCTGCGCCGACTTCTCCCCCATCAGGTGCCCAGGTTTGCCGAAAGTTCCGCCGCGATTCCAGCAGTAGCAGCAAGCCATGTTGCAGTTTTGGGCCAGGTAGATGGAGAAGGTCTGGAAGCAGTTTCCCCCAGTCCTAGGTTGCCGGTCTCGGGAGACTGGGAGCGGGACCTCTAGTTCCTGGTGCAGCAGGTCGCAAAGCTCAGCGTAAAGCGGCGCTTCCGCTGCGGAAAGAGGGCGCGGGGGGGGACCTGGAGCCGGCCCGGTCCGCCCCACCCCTTGCGGGGCCTGGAGCTCCGAAAACATCCGGGACGCCAGGTCGCTTAGCTGGTAGAGTCTTGCGGAGCGTGAGAAGAAGAGGAAGTTGTCGCCGCCTTGTTCGAAGCTGTGATAATCGCTCATATTGTTTCCGCCCCTGGGCTCATCACAGCGTTTCGCTGTAGAACCGTGTGGCGGCCTGGCGCGTAAAGGATCGATCCATGGCACGCAAGCGAGGTGAGAAGAGCACTCAAGACTCCGGCTCGTGGTAGACCGCTATCCGTGAAGAGAGCCTTCGTACTGAAAATTTGCGCTCCGCGTCTTGCAGGGACCAAAGCCTTCCGGGTTGTCTGACGCTAACTCTGGCACCGTCCCCGAGTGCGCCGCCAAGCCGCTCCAGACGCTGCCTGAGCAACTCGGGGATCAGCTTTTCGTCAAGCTCTTCGGCGTGTTCCACGCCGATGGAGCAAAGTGAAATTTCCAATGGGGTGGCCGCGTTGCAGGCGGTAGCCGAGCGGTAGCCGCTGTGCTGGGATTCTGTGGTGCAGGTCTGGGTGGCGTGGATGGAATCGATGCAGACCAGTTCGAGGCTGCCTGCGTGGGAGCTGCCCCCTTCGGATATGAGCCTGATGTGGGAGGTTATGGTTGCTTCCTGGTGGTGAAGGTCGTGGAACGGATCCCTCATGATGCCCTCTCTTAACTCCAGATTGATCATTAGAGACAGGTGGTTTCCCGCGGCGCCGCACGGCCCATCCTTGCTAGATCTGCTGCCACGAGCAGGTTCATTATCAACAAAAATTAACGGATGTCAATGTTAGCGTTCATTTGATTTATAGTTATTAGATTGGTCGGAAGGGGGCTGGAAGGGGTGCGGGAAACGGAAAAGGGCGAAGGCCGCGACAGCCTTCGCCCTTGGAGAAGGGGGGAGGGATTACTTCTTGTGGCACTCTGTGCACTTGGTGGGGCCTTTGCCTTTGTCGGTATGACACCCCTTGCAGGTCTTGTGAGCCCAATCCTTGCCGAGGTCGGCTATCTTACCGCCCTTGTCGGTTTCGTGGCAGTCGGTGCATTTCAGCTCCTTCATGTCCTGGTGCTTCTTGTGGGGGAAGGTGACGTTGCCGTTTTTCGCGGGAAGCACCACGTCGGCGTCGTCGGATGCGGCGGCGAATCCGGCGCAGAAAAGGGAGAGCACGACAGCTGCGAGAATTCTTTTCATTGGTGAGATCTCCTTTGGGCAAGTAATGAGTATGCACAGAAGGAGAGGATACCCGGTTCCTCATGGATTGCAATCGCCGGCATTCTTAACTTGACAAGCGCAGGTCATTCATCGGAAAGTGTCGCTAAATCAAAGAAGTACCCGGTCGGTCCCCCCGGTCCTCCCGTCAAGAGTTCTCCCATGAAGCCTGCACCCACTATCATCAACATCCCGGTAGGGTATTTCGCCCTTCCCGTTCCCCGCACCGGAAGCATCGAGGCGCGTTCCGGCCACGACCGCAGCAGCGCGGAGGGGCGCGAGATCCATCTCCGGGTCCAGAAAAAACGGGCGCAGGCGGATCCCTGCTACCAGGCCGAGGTGCCGGTCAGCCGCGTCTTCGAAAGGGGAGGGTTCCAGTTCCAGGTGAACGGCCGCTTGGACGGCATCTTCCGGCGGCAACCTCCATGCATCGAGGAAATCAAGAGCTGCTTCAACCTGTGGGAGCTAAAACGCAGGCTCTCGTCTTCCGGCATGGACGAGCCGTACTCGCTGCAGCTTCTCACCTACGGCTACTTCCACTGGCTGGAGCACGGCGTGGTGCCGGGCCTCTCCTTTCATCTCGTTTCCTCCAGAAACGGCGCCTGTGAGGACCTCCCGGTGCAGCTTGACCTGGAGGCGTACCGGGTTTGGCTGGAGCTGCGCCTGGACCAGCTGGCGCTGGAAGCGGCAGAGGCGGCGAAACGCGCCCGCAGGAGGAGGAAGGCGGCCAAAAACTTCCCCTTTCCCTTTGCTGTCCCCCGTCCCGGGCAGCTTGAGCTGATGGAGGAAATAGAGCGCGGCATGGGGGAGGGACGCCCAATGCTGATCCAGGCGCCGACCGGGCTCGGGAAAACCGCGGGGGTGCTGCACCCGGTGCTGAAGGAGGCTCTCGAGCGCGGTCAGACCGTCTGCTACGTGACGCCGAAAAACAGCCAGCACGAGGTGGCGGAGGACGCCATGGAGCGCTTCCGCGACGCGGGGGTGCGGCTGCGTTCGCTCACCGTGACCGCGAAGGGGAGGATCTGTTTCATGAACGAGCCGATCTGCACCCCTGAGTACTGCGAGTACGCGCGCGACTACTACGGGAAGCTGGCACGGCACGGCGTTGTGGAGCTCATGGCCAGGAAAAGGAAGCTGAAGGCGGGGACCTTCCGGGAACTGGGTGAGAAGTACCAGGTTTGCCCCTTTGAGCTGCAGATCGAGGCGGTGCCGATGGTAGATCTGGTGATCTGCGATTACAACTACGTCTTCGCCCCTAGGTCCGCGCTGGGGCGAGCTGGCTCGCTTGCCGTTGAGCAGGCCGGGAAGCCGAACCTGGTGATAGACGAGGCCCACAACCTCCCCTCGCGCGCCATGGATTACTACTCCCCCAGGCTCTCCAGCCAGCTTCTGGAGGGGATGCGGGGCGAGCTGGCGGAGCTTCCCAAGCCATTCCGGCGCGACGCCCTGGAGCTTTTGGAGCAGTGCCTGGCGGCGGTGGCGGCCTGCTGCGGGGGCGGCAAGGGTGGTCGCCCGGCGCGGATAGAGCCCCCTGTCACCCCTTTCCTGGAGTTGGACGGGAGGCTGCGGGCGTTATTGTCGCGCTACCTCGAGGCGGAGGTAGATATCCGGCAAAAGGACCCGGTGTTGAGGCTTTGCCATTACTGGGGGGAGTTTGCCGAGATCCTCGAGTTTGCAGCAGGCTCCAAGCGGCAGGAGTTTTTCACCTCCTGCGAGCCGGGTCCCGGCGGGGGGAGCGTCAAGATCACCTGCTGCGACGCCTCAGCCCTGATTTCGGACCGCTATGCGGAGTACCAGCAGGTGGTCGCTTTCTCGGCGACCCTGAAGCCGTTCGAGTACTACGCGAAGCTTTCCGGGCTCGACCCCGGGGTGGTGCGCTGCGCCGAGTTCCAGAGCCCCTTTCCCAGCCGGCTGCGCAAGCTGATGATCATCCCGCAGGTCTCGACCAGGTACTCGCAGCGCGAGCGCAATTACGGCCGGATTGCGGAAGTCCTGGCCCGGGTGGTGGCGCTGAAAAGCGGCAACTACCTCGCCTTTTTCCCGAGCTTCGTCTTCCTGGAGCGGGTGGCGGAGCTCTTCCAGGCGCCGGAAGGGGTCGAGGTGCTGCTCCAGGAGAGGAAGATGGGCCGGGCGAGGGTATCCGAGATCCTGGAGCGGCTGCGCGCCGGGGACGCCCCGACGCTGGTCTTCGCGGTCCAGGGGGGCTCTCTTTCCGAAGGGGTGGATTACGCGGGGGAGATGGTGATCGGAGCATTCGTGGTCGGGCCGCCGCTGCCCAACTTCGACCTGGAGCGGGAGGAGATGAGGGGGTACTACCAGCGCAATTACGGCAACGGCTACCAGTACGCCTACACCATCCCGGCCATGGCTAAGGCGATCCAGGCGGCGGGGCGGGTGATCCGCTCGGAAACCGACCGCGGGCTCATCGTCCTTATGGACGACCGTTTCCTGCAGGAGGAGTACAGCAGCGCGATGCCGAGTGACTGGTTCGAATCGGGGGCCAACGAGCTGGTCTCTAGAGCCATACTGAGCGACATCAGGGAATTTTGGGGACAGTGATGACGAACTCGGCCCCATCGCCGCTGTTCCTGGCGCAGAGCCTGCCGTTCATGCTCTTCTCGATGATGGTCTTGCACATGAAAAGCCCGATGCCGGTCCCCTGGTCGGGCCCCTTGGTGGTGAAGTAGGGCTCGAAGATCTTCTCCTTGATCTCCTCGGGTATGCCGCCGGCGTTGTCGGCGATGCTGACCACCGTTTCCCCCCCCTCCTCGCAGAGCCTGACGGTGATGACAGGCGAAGGGGCGTGGCTGGCGATGAGCGCGTCGCGCGCGTTGATCAGGATGTTGAGCAGTACCTGGACGAACTCCCCTAGGTACCCCTTGATCACGGGTTCCCCGCTTTTGAGCACCTGGGTCTCGATGCCGTGCATCCTGAAGCTCCCGTCCAGCAGGGCAAGCGCCTTCTCCAGCGGCTCGCTCACCGTGAAGACCAGTTTTTCCCGGTCCGGGCGGTAGAAATACCGGAAGTCGTCGATGGTCTGGGACATCTGCCGGATGATCTCCATGCTCCTTTTGACGTTCTCCTCTATGAAACCGTCGCTCAATCCCGTCTGCCTGTGGGTCAGCTGGACGTCCTGGACCAGCAGGGCCAGCATGTTCAGGGGCTGGCGCCACTGGTGGGCGATGTTGCTCAGCATCTCCCCCATCACCGCCTGCCGCCCCTGCATGATCAGCATCTTGTCCTTCTGGCGCAGTTCTCCGACCGCCTGCTTCACGCGCCGCTCGAGCGCCTCGCTCAACTGCCGGTACTTCTGCTCGCTCTCGCGCAGCGCCGCCTCGGCGATCTTGCGCTTGGTGATCTCCTCGGACATCCCCTCGTAGAAGAGCACCTTCCCCTCGCTGTCCCGCACCGCACGCAGGCTCAGGGAGACCCAGATCACGCTTCTATCCTTGCGGTAGATCTGCGTCTCGAACCTCTCGGCCCTGCCGTGCGCCGCCAGCACCCTCTGCATCTCGGCGTAGGAAGACGGGTCCACGTAGACTTGGGAGCCGATGTCGGTAACCGAGGCGACCAGCTCCCCGGGAGAGGAGTATCCCATCATGTGAGCAAGGGCGGGGTTCGCGTCCAGGTATCTACCCTCGGGGGTCCTGCGGAAGATCCCTTCCGCCGCGTTCTCGAAGAGGCTGCGGTACTTCGCCTCGGCGACCCGTTCCTGTTCGCGGGCCTCCATCATCCGTTCGAAGAAGATGTGTGTGTCCAAAAGAGAGGAGACCAGGCCGACCAGGTTCCCCATGCTCAGAAGCGCCCGTTCGCTTTCCTCCACCCGCCGGTGAAAGAGGGCGTTGGCTGCGGTGTTGCCGACCACCAGCAGGGCGTGGGGGACCTCGTCGTGTCCCAGGGGATATACCAGGAACTCGTCCATCAAGAGGCGCCGCCGGCATCCGTTCCCGGGTTCCTTCCCGGAGGCGGCGCAGGTTACGTGCTCTCTGCCGGCAAGAAGGGGGGAGAGGCAGGGGGCCCCGAACTTCATGGTGATGGCGGCAATCTGCTCTTTTTCCTCTGGATCGTAATAACCGTCCAAGGCAAAGACGCGGTAGGTAAAGGTATCAACGTGGCGCAGCAGGATGGCGCGCTCGTACTCGAGCTGCTGGACCACGTACTGCACGGTCTCCCGGAACAGTGCCTCGATGTCGAAGCTCCCGCTGAGCCTCCGGCTCAGCTCGTAAAGCCCCTTGTACTCGTTCAGCTGGGCATCTAGCACCTGCTGGTACTCGTAGAGCTTCCCCTCCGCCCGGATCAGCCTTTTTACCTGTTGGGCCAGTTCCTCGTTCTCGCGGCGCAGGTCAGCCAACTGCTGCTCCAGGCCTTGGTTTTCGATGGGCGTCCCTTTTTCCATAGCAACCCTTGGCAACCTAATAAACGGCCAAAAGCACGGACGTGAAGTTGTGGATGCAGTTGTAGCCTGAGACCGGGCCGATCTCGGCGTAGGAGTAGAATCCGATCCAGGGAAGTCCCGCCCCCAGGTCATCCTGCAGGGACTTGAGCAGCTCGATCTTCTCCTGCTCGCGGTACACCACCCGCCCGCGCCCCATGCATTCGAACTGCATCACCAGCTTGGGGCGGCTCGTCCCCAGCTGCTCCCGGATATGCTCAGAGATCGCCTGCAGCCCTTCCCGCATCAGCTCCTTGTCCCGTCTCATGATCCAGAGGGCGCTTCCCTGGGTCACGTCCGACTGGATGCTTACCCACCCCTCTGCGTCGTTTTTGTCCATCATGTAGCGGATGATGTACTCGCCGTACTCCTGCCGCAGGTGCTCAGGTGTCTTGAAACCGAGACAAAGGTTGAGGGTGACCCTGTTCCAGTCGCTGGCGGAGCCGTTCTCGATGTACTCCTTCAACGCGTCCAGGGCCGGGATGCCGTCGATCTCGTAGATGATGTTGCCCTGGCAGCGGGTGATGGTGCGCCGGGTCCCGACCGGGACGCAGCCGTGGTTGACCCCCCAGGCGAGCCGCGCGTTTCCGGACATGACGACGCAGCAGATCCCCTCGGAGATCACCCGGTCGTTGTGGTACTGGTAGGTCTTCCGGGTGGAGAGGTTGTTGGCGGCAAGGCCTCCGAACAGGGGGAGCTTTCTTTCGTGGCTGAGAGCCTTCTCGAAGGCGTCGCGGAAGGGATCGAAATCGAAGAGGAGGCCGTCGGCAAAGAGGAAGCAGGCGACGGTGTCTGGGTGCAGCAGGGGGCGGACCTCTTCGGCCAGCTCCTCCCCCGCGCGGGCGTAGCCCGCGTCGAGCCCCTGGACGCAGGCGTTGGCGAAGCGGAGCTCGTCCGAGGCTATCGCCAGCACGCAGACCCCGAAATTGGTCTCGGCGGCGGCTCCCGCCGTGATTACCCCCTCCCCGGAGCAGCCGCTCAAGGGGGCGCCGGCGGAGGCATCCCGGATCGAGCCTATCAGAAGCTTCTGGTCGTAACCCACCGTGGCAAAGACGAAGACGAAATCGGGTTTTGCCATCCCGCCCCGTTCCATGGCCTGGAGAGCAGCTTCCTTACCTGCTTCGGCCGGGTTTTTGTGAAGGCTGAGGCCAACGCCTGCAGAAGTTCCCATATCGGCGCCCCTTTCCTGGTATTCCCCGGCTGCCATGGCCGGGCCAGGAAACATTATAGCAATATGGATTCATTTTAATATGGCATGTGCTTTTTATGACCTCCTTCCCGGTGGGGTCGGAGGGGCCGGAGAAGGTGCTGACACTTGATGGCTGGCGGAAATGCTTTGTTGACGCGAAGTTGCCACAGGTGCTATAAGTGGCGCAACTTTCCCCCGACTCCCTTGTGCTGCTTCCCGCTTGGCAATAGATGTTACCTGCTGCGTCTCAGGAGCCGCTTGCCATGTCCATCAAAACACTTTTGCTGCTGGCCGTTCTCGCCCTTATTGTCTCGTCGGCGCACGCCGGGCCAGCGCCCGGCCGCGACCTCAGGGTCATCGTTGTGGGCGGCAACAGCAACTATCCTCCGTACCAGTTTCTTGACAAAACCGGCGAGCCTCGCGGCTTCATCGTGGACCTGACCCGGGCCATCGCCAGGGTAATGGGGATGCAGATCGAGATCCGCCTTGACGATTTCGGCAAGATTCTCAAGGAGCTCGACAGCGGCGAGGTTGACATGCTGGAAGGGCTCTCGTATTCCGATGCAAGGGCCCAGGAATACGATTTCTCCACCCCCCATTCCATAATAGTTCAGGCCATCTTTGCCAGAAAAGGGACGCCGGCGGTAAAAAGTCTGGAAGAGCTCAAGGGAAAAAAGGTGCTGGTGCATAGCGGCGGCGGTATGCACAGCTACTTTCAGGATAAGCACCTCGATGCGGACCTGGTGCTGACCGGCAGCCCCCGGGAGACGCTGCAGCAACTGGCCGCTGGGCGCTGCGACTACGCCGTTGTGGCCCTGCTCCCCGCCATGTATATCATCCGCGAAGAGAAGCTTTCTAACCTGGTGCCGGTAGCGAGCAACGTGGCGCCGCAGCGGTACTACTGCTACGCGGTGAAAAAGGGTAATGCCGAGCTGGTGGCCCAGATGAACGAAGGGCTCTCCATTCTCAAGAAAACGGGGGAATTCAACGAGATCTACGATAGGTGGATCGGGGTGCTGGAGCCGCAGCGCACCTCCTGGCTCGACGTGGCCAAGTACGCGGCGCTGGTCGTGATTCCCCTTTCCCTGGTCCTGCTGGGTACGGTGCTCTGGTCCTACTCGCTGCGCAGGCAGGTGGCGCAGCGTACCGAGTCGCTTTCCAACGCCCTGGCGGAGCTGCAGAGAAACCAGCAGCAGCTGGTGCAGGCGGACAAGATGGCTGCGCTGGGTATCCTGGTCTCAGGGGTGGCCCACGAAATCAACAACCCCACCGGAATCATCCTGATGAACATGCCTACGCTGAAGAAGATTTTCCGCGACGCGGAGTTGATCCTCGACCGTTACCAGGAGGAAGAGGGAGAGCTGACCCTGGGGGGGATCCGGTATCAGCGGGTGCGGCAGGAAGTGCCGCTGATGCTGGACGAGATGCAGGATGGCGCCGAGCGGATCAAGAAGACCGTCGAGGATCTGAAGAACTTCGCCCGCAAGGATGACGAGGCCCGTAAGGAGCTGCTGGATTTCAACCAGGTGGTGCAGACGGCGGTACGCCTGGTGGACGTCGCCATCCGCAAGTTCACCAACAATTTCAGCGTCGATTATGCCGAAGCTTTGCCTGCCGTGTTCGGAAACGAACAGAGGCTGGAGCAAGTGGTGGTGAACCTGGTCATGAACGCAGGGCAGGCTCTCCCCGACCCCAGCCGCGCCATCGCGCTTCAGACAGGGTACGACGCGGGGAGCGGCAGGGTCCTGCTCACGGTCCGTGACCAGGGGAGCGGGATCTCGCCTGAGCACCTGAAGCACCTCACGGACCCTTTCTTCACCACAAAGCGCGAGAGCGGGGGAACCGGGCTGGGGCTCTCCATCTCCGCCAACATAATCAAGGACCACGGCGGCGAAATCGCCTTCGATTCGCGCCTCGGGGAGGGGACCACGGTCACCCTTTACCTGCCGGCTGCCGTGGCAGGGAGCAAAAATGGACAGTGAGCTCTACCCATCCTTCCGCGTGCTGCTGGTGGACGACGAACCGGCCTGGCTCCGTTCGCTCTCCCTGGCACTGGAGAGCAGCTCCGGAATCACCAACGTGGAGTGCTGCAGCGACAGCCGGAAGGTGCTGGAGATCATCTCGCAGGGGGAGACCGGCCTGGTCCTCCTAGACCTGACCATGCCGCATCTCTCTGGAGAGGAACTGCTGATCCAGATCGCCGAGCGCTTTCCCGCGGTGACGGTGATTGTGGTCAGCGGCCTGAACCAGGTGGGCAAGGTGGTGAACTGCATGAAGCTGGGCGCCTACGATTACTACGTGAAGACGGACGACGAGGAGCGGATCGTCTGCGGCGTCCAACGCGCTATCAAGCACCTGGAACTGCAGCGCGACAACAAGGAGATGACGCGGCGCTTCGTCTCCTGCGAGCTGCAGCATCCGGAGGCCTTCCGTGCCATCTGCACGGCCGACCGCGCCATGCAGGCCATCTTCGCCTATATCGAGGCTGTGGCAGTAAGTCCGCTCCCGCTCTTGATCACCGGCGAGAGCGGCTGCGGCAAGGAGCTCCTGGCCCAGGCCACCCACCGGTTGAGCGGCTGCCGGGGTGATCTGGTGGCGGTCAACGTGGCCGGCCTTGACGACACCGTTTTCGCGGACACCCTATTCGGGCACGTCCGCGGCGCCTTCACCGGTGCGGAAGGGGTCCGCCGCGGCATGATAGAGGTGGCCACGAACGGAACCCTGTTCCTCGACGAGATAGGGGATCTGAGCATCGCATCGCAGGTGAAACTCCTGCGGCTGCTCCAGGAGGGGGAGTATTTCCCGCTCGGCAGCGACCAGCCCCGGCGCCTCAAGGCGCGCATCGTGGTGGCGACCCACCAGAACCTTGAGGCCAAGGTCGCGCAAGGGAGCTTCCGGCGCGACCTGTTCTACCGGCTGCGCACCCACCACGTCGAGGTACCGCCGCTGCGCAGCCGCAAAGGGGACATCCCGTACCTGCTCGACCTGTTCCTGGAGCAAGCCGCGAAGATGCTGGAGAAGAAGAAGCCTACGCCGCCTCCTGGGCTGGTGCAGCTCCTTTCCACTTACAGCTTTCCGGGTAACGTAAGGGAATTCAAAGCGATGGTGTTCGACGCGGTCAGCACCCACAAGGAGCGCATGCTCTCCATGGATTCCTTTATAAAGGCGATCGGCGCCGCCGGCGGAGGCGTTGCGGAGCGGGTACCAGACCAGAACCCCTTTGCAGGCTTCGAGCCTCTGCCGACCTTCGCCAACGCCGCCAACTACCTCCTGGAGGAGGCCATGAACCGCTCCGGCGGCAACCAGACGCTGGCCGCACGACTGTTGGGGATCTCCCAACCATCCCTATGGAAACGCTTGAAGCTCGCCCGCGGCTGAACCCCTATTGCCGGAGTCTATAGCTATAGACTCCGGCAATACCCCCCCCCAACTTTCCGGAATCACAGCATTTCGAAGCAGCAGCCCCCACCCCCCGATAGCCTGGGTCTATACCCCATATCCGCAGCCCCCTCCCCTGTTTCGTCCAATTGTCCTGCAATTATAAGGAGTTACTCCTTGCGCTCTCCGTTGGTACCGATCCTGCTCTAATTAAGACCAAAAGCAATCACAGGGCCTGCGCCCTGAAATCCGAAGGAGAGGATCATGAGACAGCATACGGCAGTGGCAATGGCAGGTTTTCTGGCGGCGATGGCTGTAGGGCACGATGTCCAGGCGAAGAGCCTTGAGGACATCTTGAAAGAGAAAGGGGTCATTACTGAAGCGGAGTACAAGGAAGCGTCTAAAACGAAGCCTTACGATTACAAGCCAGGCAAGGGATTGGTGTTCACTTCGCCGGACCAGAAGTTCCAGGTGCAGCTTGGTGGGCAGATTCAGGCGCAATACGAACTCGACAACTACGAAGCCTCCAACAAGCAGGACGTGAGCCAGTTCAACCTGCGGCGTGTCAAGACCCTCCTGAGCGGTTACGCCTTTACCAAGGACCTAACCTACAAGGCGACCTACAACTGGGCAAACGTCGTGAAGGACAATACCAAGGCCATGGAAGAAGTGAACATGAAGTACCGTGTCGCCGACGAACTGCAGATCATGCTGGGGCAGGAGAAGATCCAGTATTCCAGGCAGTGGATCACCTCCAATACGGCCCAGCAGTTCGTCGACGGCTCCTTCGTAAGGAATGCCTTCATGCAGGGGTACGATACCGGCATCAACCTGCACGGCGATCTCTGGAAGGGGCTGGTGAAGTACGATGCGGGGCTGTTCGGAGGCGCCGGCCAGAACACCAAGAACAAGACCAACGACAACGCCTACAACTTCAGGCTTGCCTTCAATCCCTTGGGCGACATGAAGTACGGCGAGGGGGACTTGGAGCACTCCGAGAAACCCCTGGTTTCCCTGGGAAGCAGCTATTACCTGAGCACCTTGAAAAAGACGGTCTCCGGAACCGGAAGCACGGCGACCTCCGCCATCGACAACAACAATTCCAATTTCGTGACCGACAGCAACGGATGGCTGGGCACGGCGGTGAAAGGGAAATACTTTGGAACAGCGGCTGCCGAGAAGATCTCCGTCGACTCCTGGGAAGCCGACTTCGCCTGCAAGTGGCTTGGCGCCTCCTTGCAGGGTGAGTACTTCTGGGGCAAGGCGCAGGGCGAGGCCTCGGGCAAGGAACTTATCGCGAAAGGAGCGTACGTGCAGGGGGGCTACTTCGTGATACCGAAGCGCCTGGAGCTTGCGGTCCGTTACGCCTGGCTGGATCCCAACCGCGAGCTTGCCAGCGACGAAGTTTCGGAAATCCAGGGAGGGATCAACTACTTCCTCTACGGCAACAACCTTAAGATCCAGGGCGACGTGGGCAGGCGCCACACCTACAAGACCAAGACCGACGACTTGGTGGCGCGCGCCCAGGTGCAGCTGCTCTTCTAGGGCCTGCCCCGACTGCGGTAAAGCAAAAATTACAGGAGAGAAAAAATGAAACTCAAGAATATGGTAAACGCACTGCTTTTATCGGCAGCCCTGCTGATTGCGGTCCCCACTGTCTGGGGGGGGGAGCCTGCGAAGGGAGCCTTCCTGGCCGGCATGCACAAGAAAAACAAGGTAGCCTGCGCCGACTGCCACGGGAAGTCCCTGACTGTCGACGACAACGAAACGGCTCTGAACAAGAACTGCAAGGGTTGCCATGGCGGCTTCAAGGACCTGGCGGCACAAACCAAGGGGCACATCAACCCGCACGCCTCGCACCTGGGGGATACCAACTGCACCGCCTGCCACAAGGGGCACGTCGCCTCCAAGGCGTACTGCAACTACTGCCACAGCTTTGCGATGAAGATCCCTGCGATGGGGAGCGAGAAGGAGTCGAGCGACAAGAAGTGGGTGCAGGAAACGGCCCGGGAGAAAAAGGAAGCGAAATCGGCGCGGACCGAATCCGCCGACGTGGTCGTGATCGGCGCGGGCGGCTCGGGGTATGTCGCTTCCATAAGCGCCCATGACGCAGGGGCAAAGGTCATCCTTTTGGAGAAGATGCCGATTTCCGGCGGCAACAGCATGCTGGCTGCCGGCGGGATCAACGCGGCCAGGACCCGCTACCAGGAAAGGCTTGGGATGCACGACGACCCGGCCGAGATGGTGAAGGAAACCATGAAGGGGGGGAGGGAGAAAAACGATCCCGAACTGGTTAAGGTTCTCGCCTACAACTCTGCCGACGCGGTCGACTTCCTGGTTTCTTTGGGCGCGGACATGACCGACCTGGTGCGCTCGGGGGGCGTCGCGGTGGATCGAACCCACCGCCCGGTCGGCGGGGCGGCGGTAGGGCCGCACCTGATCAAGGTGTACCGCGACAATGCTGCCAAGAGAAACCTCGATGTCCGGGTCAACTCCGAGGTGGTGCAGATACTCTCCGACGGCCAGGGGCGCGTCACCGGCGTTCAGGTCAGGGGCAAGCACAGCGGGCTCTACACCATGAAGGCCAAGGCGGTGATCGACACGGCAGGAGGCTTTGCCGCGAACAACGAACTGGTCGGCTTCTACAAGCCGCAGTTCAAGGAGACCGCCTCCTCTAACCAGCCGGGTGCTACCGGCGAGGGGGTCGCCCTGGCGGAAAAGATCGGCGCCAAGGTGATCGACATGGAGCAGATCCAGATCCATCCGACCATGGGAGGCGAGACCAAGGTTCTCATCTCCGAGACCGTGCGCGGAAGCGGGGCGATCCTGGTGAATCATGCAGGCAAGCGCTTCGTGAACGAGTTGACCACCCGCGACAAGGCCTCCGCCGCCATCTTGGCGCAGCCTGAGAAATCGGCCTTCCTGGTGCTGGGCGAGGAGATCCGCAAGAGCAACGTTCAGATAGACGGCTACATCGTGCTCGGCCTGGTGCAGGAGGCGGACAGCGTGGCCGCCCTTGCGGCCAAGATGGGGGTCCCTGCCGACGCGCTTGCGGCTACGGTGGACGCCTACAACAAGGCGTTCGCGGCAAAGAAGGACCCCGAGTTCCAGCGCCAGGACCTGCCCAGGGCGATAAATGGACCCAAGTACTACTCCATCTGGGTCAAGCCGGGGCGCCACCACACCATGGGCGGCGTGAAGATCAACACCGAGGCCCAGGTAATAGGCAAGGACGGTAAACCGATGACCGGCTTCTACGCTGCGGGCGAAGTGACCGGCGGCGTGCATGGCTGGAACCGCCTGGGTGGCAACGCCATTACCGATACCGTGGTGTTTGGCAGGATCGCCGGCAACAACGCGGCACGCTTTGTCAAGGAAGCTAAGTAAGGCAGGTCTGTGGAAAGGGCGCCCTGCGCTGCGCGATACGCAGGGCGCCCAACCTGGAGTGCCGGAGCGCTACCTCCACCTCGGGCGCCCCAGGCGGCCGTCACGAGCCAATGAGGAACCCGGCATGAAGAACGAAAATCTGTTCAAGTCGCTGTTTCTGATAAATTTTGCTACAAGCCTGGGTTTCGGCATAGCGGACGCATTCTTCTCCACCTACCTCTTCAGCCTGGGCGGGCGCGGAATCCTGCTGGGGCTGCCGCTCCTTCTTTTCTCACTTTCCAAGATCTTGTTCAGTCCTGTGATGGGCGCCTGTGTGGACCGCTTCGGCCCGAGGACCGCCGTGACGCTGAGCCTTACCCTCTACCTGCTGGTTTCACTTGGCTACCTTTTCGGTTCGGGCCTGGCGCTCGTCACGCTGCTGCGCCTGGTTCAGGGTGTGGCCTGCGCCATGTTCCGCCCGGTGATGCTCTCCCTGGTCGGGGCCGCGAGCAGTACAAAAGGGGAGGGGCGGGCTGCGGGGACCTTCGACATCTCCTTCTACTTGGCCATCGGGGTCGGGCCGCTTCTGGGCGGGGTGCTGCACGACCGGTGGGGCTTTTACGGCATCTTCTCCAGCCTGGCGCTGCTGTGCCTGCTGGCGCTTGCGGTTGCGCTGGGGGGTATCCCTTCGCTGCACGGCACGGCGATCCCCTCCGGGAAACGAACCGTCCGCGCGACACTGCCGGCCGCCCTTGAGGCGGCGCGCCACCGTCCCATGAGGGGGCTGTTGGTCTTCATCTTCGGCCGGGGGTGCGGAATCTCGCTTCTGGCGGGGTTCCTTCCCATCCTGCTGAACGCGCGGCTTGGTCTCAACGGCGCCCAGACCGGCATGGTGCTCGCCTCAAGTACCCTGGTGATCACCTCGCTGCTGCGTCCGGTCGGCCGGCTCTCGGACCTTCTTCCTCGCAAATCACTGGTGCTCATTGGTGGTGTCTCTGTGTCGTTGCTCTACTTCCTGATTCCTGTGGCGCAGGGTTTCCACCAGGTACTTGTGTTGGGGGGAGGGATAGGGCTATGCAGCGTGCTCTCCCAGCCTGCCAGCACCGCGCTCCTTTTGGAGCAGGGGGAACGTCACGGGACGGGGCTGGCAGTCGGGATCTTCAACACCTCGCTTAACCTCGGGTTCGTGGCTGGACCGCTTTTGGGGGGATGGCTGCAGAACCGTTTCGGGCTCACTGCCGTCTTTTACGCCGCCGGCTGGATTGGCCTGGCGGCAGTTGGACTCTTCGCTGCCAGTACCGTGGCGTGGGGAAAAAAGAGCTGCATCGGGTCTACTTGCTGAAATTCATGCGGGAGCGGCTTTCCGTGCGACCGCGCAAGCCAGTCGCAGAGCAAGACCGCTCCCGCTTGATCATCCTGGCTATCCTCACTCCTTGATTTTCTTGTCGATGCCGGCGCGGCCGTCATCGCATTCGTCCTCGGGCTGGCCGGGACGGCTGTAGCGAGGGTCGCTGGTGGCGCTTACGCAGACCGGCGCCGGTTCCTCGGCGGCCCCGGCCGCGGCGGGAACATGGTCGTGGCTCCGCCCTCCCTCTTTCGGGACGTCGCCTGCGCTCGGCTGCGAGTCCGCCATTTCCCTCAGCACCCGGAAACGCTCCTTTGCCTCCTGTTCCATCTGCTGGCGCAACTCGCGCGCGACCTCTGGGTTTTGCTTCTCGAGGGCCTGGTAGCGCACCTCGCCCGAGAGGAACTCGGCCAGGGAGCCGTCCGGCTCTTTCGATTCCAGTATGAACGGGTTCTTCCCTTCCAGCTTCAGAAGCGGGTTGTAGCGGTACAGCGGCCAGTAGCCGCTCTTCACCGCCAGCTTGCTCTCCTCGATCGATTTCCCCATCCCCTTCCTTAGCCCCTGGTTGATGCAGGTGGAGTAGGCGATGATAAGCGACGGGCCGGGGTACGCTTCCGCCTCGGCGAGCGCCCTCAGGGTCTGGTTCTTGTCCGCGCCTATGGCGATCGAGGCGACGTAGACGTAGCCGTAGGTCATCGCCATGCGCCCGAGATCCTTCTTGGAGGTCCGTTTGCCGGCCGCGGCGAAGCGCGCTATGGCGCCAAGCTGGGTGGCCTTCGAGCACTGCCCGCCGGTGTTGGAGTAGAGCTCGGTGTCCAGCACCAGGAGGTTCACGTCCTCGCCGGTGGAGATGACGTGGTCCAGGCCGCCGAAGCCGATGTCGTAGGCCCAGCCGTCGCCGCCGTAGATCCAGATCGATTTCTTGGTGAAGAGGTCGGCGGAGGCCAGGATCTGCTGCAAAAGCTCGTTGTTGCCGGCCTGCGGCAGGAGCGCCTTCAGCCGGTCGCCGTGGCGCCGGGAGAGCTCGGGGTCCATCATCCCCTGCAGCCAGCCGGAAAGCTCCTCGCGGAGCTCCCCGTCGGGGAGGCTGTTGACCGCGTGGCGCACCTGGTCGGCCAAAAGCGCGCGCCGCTGCGAAACCGCCATGTGGTAGCCGAAGCCGAACTCGGCGGCATCCTCGAAGAGCGAGTTGTTCCAGGCCGGGCCGTGCCCTTCTGCGTTGGCGCAGTAGGGGGATACCGGCGCCGATGCGCCCCAGATGGAGGAGCAGCCGGTGGCGTTGGCTATCATCATCCGCTCCCCGAAGAGCTGGGTGACGATCCGGGCGTAGGGTGTCTCGCCGCAGCCGGAGCAGGCGCCGGAGAACTCCAGAAGCGGCTGCTGGAACTGGCTCCCGATCACGGAGTTGCGCTTCATCAGGTGCCCCTTCGGGGAGAGTGTCTCGGCGAACTTGCGGTTTTCCTCCTGCACTTCGGACTGGGTGTCGATCGGCTTCATCACCAGGGCGGGGACCTTGGCCGGGCAGATGTCGGCGCAGTTGCCGCACCCCATGCAGTCGAGTGTGTAAACTTGGATCCGGAAGCCGTGCCCCTTGATCTCCTTGGCGTTGGCGGGGATGGAGCTCGAAGCTCCCCGGGGCGCGGGAGAGTTCCTCTTCGGTGGCGAGGAAGGGGCGTATCGTCGCGTGCGGGCAGATGTAGGAGCACTGGTTGCACTGGATGCAGTTCTCCTTGATCCATTCCGGGACGTTGATGGCGACGCCTCGCTTCTCGAAGCGTGCGGTGGAGAAGGGGAAGACGCCGTCGGGGGAGAAGGAGGAGACAGGGAGGTCGTCTCCCTTCTGGCGCAGGATGGGGAATACCATCTCGCGCATGTAATCGGGCATATGCTGCGAGAGGCGGAAGTCCAGCCCGTTTTGATCGTCGGCGTCGCGCCAGGACTCCGGGTAATCGATCTGCACCAGGCTTTGCACCGCGAGGTCGACGGCGCCCAGGTTCATCTCGACCACTTGGTCACCCTTGCGGCCGTACTCCTTGCGGATCGAGTCCTTGAGGAGCTCCACGGCCCGCTCGAAGGGGAGCACCCCGGAGAGCTTGAAGAAGGCGGTCTGCATGATCATGTTGATGCGGCCGCCGAGCCCGGCGGCGGAGGCGATGCGGATGGCGTCCACGTTGTAAAGGCCGACCTTCTTGCCGGCTATGTCGCGCCTCATGCTGGCTGGGAGATGCCGCTCCATATCCTCCACCGTGTTCCAGGGGGAGTTCAACAGAAAGGTCCCACCCTCCTTGATCCCCTCCAAAAGGTCGTAGATCTGCACGTAGGGCGCTTTCTGGCAGGAGATGAAGTCGGCCGCGTCGACGAGGTAGGTGGACTGGATCGGGCTTTCGCCGAAGCGCAGGTGGGAGACGGTGATCCCCCCCGACTTCTTGGAGTCGTAGGAGAAGTAGGCCTGCACGTAGAGGTCGGTGTTGTCGCCGATGATCTTGATCGCGGCCTTGTTGGCCCCGACGGTGCCGTCCGCACCCATTCCCCAGAAGCGGCACTGGATGGTTCCCTCCGGCGTGGTGGCAAGGGTTCCCTGCACCGGGAGGGAAGTGTGGCTCACATCGTCGGTGATCCCCACGGTGAAGTGGCGCTTGCCCGGGGAGCCGTTCATGTTGTCGAAGATGCTCTTCACGTGCACCGGCCGGAACTCCTTGGAGCCCAGACCGTAGCGCCCGGCGTAGAGTTCAGGAACCGCGCCGCCGCGCTCCATGAAGGCGGTGCAGACGTCCTGGTAGAGCGGCTCGCCCAGAGACCCCGGCTCCTTCGTGCGGTCGAGCACCGTGATCTTGCCCGCCGACGCCGGAATCACCGAGAGGAGCGCCCCAGCGTCGAAGGGGCGGTACAGCCTCACCTTGACGAGCCCCACCTTCTCGCCGGCGCCGTTTAGGTAGCGCACCACCTCCTCGGCGGTCTCGCAGGATGAGCCCATGGTGACGATGACCCGGTCCGCCTCGGCGTGCCCTATGTAGTCGAAGAGACGGTAGTGCCTGCCGGTCAAAAGCCCCACCCTGTCCATGGTCTCGGTCACCACGGCGGGAAGCGCCTGGTACATGGGGTTTGCCCGCTCCCTCCCCTGGAAGTAAATATCGGGGTTCTGGGCCGTGCCGCGCAGCTCCGGGTGTTCCGGGTTCATCGCCTTGGCGCGGAAGGAGGCCAGCTTCTCCCGGTTCAAAAGCCTCGCCATCTCCTCGTACTCGATCACCTCGATCTTCTGCACCTCGTGGGAGGTTCGGAAACCGTCGAAGAAATGCAGGAACGGGATGCTCCCCTCAAGGGCCGCCAGGTGCGCCACCAGGGCCAGGTCCATCACCTCCTGCACCGAGGAGGAACAGAGCAGGGCGAAGCCGGTGGGGCGGGCCGCCATCACGTCCTGGTGGTCGCCGAAGATGGAGAGCGCGTGGGTGGCGACGGCGCGGGCCGAGACGTGGAACACGCCTGGGAGCTGCTCGCCGGCGATCTTGTACATGTTGGGGAGCATGAGCAAAAGCCCCTGGGAGGCGGTGAAGGTGGTGGTGAGGGCTCCTGCCGCAAGCGACCCGTGCACCGAGCCTGCCGCTCCCGCCTCCGACTGCAGCTCCTTGATGTTCAGCACCTGCCCGAAGACGTTCTTGCGCCCCTGCGCCGCCCATTCGTCGGCTACCTCCCCCATGGTGGAGGAGGGGGTGATCGGGTAGATGGCAGCGGTCTCGCTCAGAGCGTAGGCGACGTGCGCCGCCGCGGTGTTGCCGTCCATGGTTTTCCTGGTTCCGCTCATTGCTCATTCCCCCTTGTCCGAGATGGCCCACCCGCTTTCGCCCCATCATGGGGACGCTGGGCAGTCGTTAATAATGAAGTCTAATATGCTATCACTAATTTTTTTAAAGTGAAGGGCGCGACAAGGCTTAGGGGCACTGTAAAAGGGGGAATCGGGCGTTTGATTCAGGTGGGGTTCAGAGCGTGGTGGAAAACTGGGGCGGGGGCGTTAGGGAGAAATGCCGGAAGATCCCCTCGATGAAATCGAGGAGGGCGGGGTCGAGCGTGCATTCGCGCCTGAGCACCAGTCGCCGGGGGCGGGAGGGGTCGAACCCCTGGACCTGATGCGAGATGAGTTCGCCCCGCTCAAGGGAGGAGGCGACGATGCTGCGGGAGATGAAGGTGATGCCGTCGCCGGCCATGACTGCCCTGATGATGAAGGGGATGTCGTCGAAAAACACCGTGTTGCTGAATTCCGCCGCATCTCTCCCGAGAGTTTGCATGCTCTTCTCCAGGAAGCGCCGCGCGCAGCAGCCGCTTTTCTTGCAGTAAAGGCGCTGCGAAAGCAGGGCGTCGACCTCCACCAGTGGGGCATCTATGCCGTACCCCGGGGCGCTGACGAAGACCATCTCGTCGTCGGGTAGGGGGTAGGAGTCGAACTCCTGCAGGTCCAGGTCCTCGCAGTACTCGATGAGCACCAGGTCGAAGATCCGTTCCCTGAGCCCCTTCAGTGCCCCCTCGGGCATCTCGAACACGAATTGCAGCTCGGTATTCTGGGAGCTGTCGGCCATGAACCGGGTGAAGATGTCGGGGAGATAGGATATGCCGAAGGGGGGCGTGCAGCAGAAGGAAATCTTTTTCTTCTGTTTCAACGCCTGTATCTGGTGCACGAACTCCTGTTCCAGCTCCAACAGCTGGCGCGCCTTCTCGATAAGGAGTTCCCCGACAGGCGTCGGCTTCAGCACCGGGCCGCTACGGTCAAGAAGCAGGTGGCCGTAACGATCCTCAAGGATCTTTATGCGCCGTGAAACCGCGGACTGGGTCACACACAGGGTCTCGGCGGCTTTTGAAAAGCTGCCGCATTCCACCGACTCTATGAGCGTTTTGAGGTTTACCAGATCCATTCAATGCTTTCCGCTGGAGAGGGTATGCAAGAGTGTCATGATTTTATGAGAATCTTTCGTTTGAGTATATATCAATTATTCCTATAGCATTGCAACACGAATCGTGCGGGTTTCACGGAGGGAGGGGCGCATCGCGTCAACCTTCAGGTGTACTGGCATAAAATTGCATAACAATAATTGGTATGCGTTAAACGCATGGCTCTATGCAAAACTTTCACTTAAGCATTCTATCATAAACCCGAATGAGAAACCATCGATAACTCAGGAGTGTTTTGAAATGCTGTATGTGCAATTACGTCGAAGTTATAACTACATGCAGTTTCTCTCACCGTGCTGTCCTCGTGACAATCTATCGCACTATGTTTCACAAAATTAACCAGCAATAATAATGCGCCTCGCAGCATGCTTGACAGTGTGTGTATTTATTTTTAACTTGTAGATCATAATTTGATTGAACAAATGATTGGAAAGGAGGGCAAGGCTCACAGCTCGGAAAAAACGAAAGTCACCTAATCCAAAGGAGGTTGTATGTCGGAAAAGATGATGAAAAAGAGCAGAACTTTACTGGCCGCGCTTTTTGGCATGGTTGCCATTGCGGCTCTTAGCATCTGGGGTTGCGGGGGTAGCGGCTATACCGCGCCGTCTCAAACGGTTGTCACCACCAAGACCGCCACTGCGCTGATCACCGCGGCCGACCTGAAGGGGTGGATCGATGCCGGCTTGGTAAACAAGCCGGGGGGCTATGACAGGGTAGTCATCCTCGACGTGTCCAACGACAACGGTGACGGGACCAACAACTACAACTCCGTCGGGCATATACCCGGGGCACAGCTCATCTCGGCAGGCTCCGCGGCTTTCATGGACAACACCCGGCCCGAGGGGCCTTTTAAGGTCGTGGGCAGCATGGTCTGCACCGGCGCCACTATCGACAGCATCATCCAGAATGCCGGCATCGACGGCAATACCACCATCGTCCTGACCAACAACGCGGCAGGGTTCGTGAACGTCGCCCGTGCCTACACGACCTTCCGTTACTGGGGCTTCCCGAAAGAGCGGCTCAAGGTCCTGCAGGGGGGCAACGCAGCATGGGATGCCGCTTACGACCTCACCAAAGCTGTTCCTACCATCACCAAGTCGACCTTCGGCGTGGCCCAAAACGGCACCACCAGGGTGAACACTGACATCAGGGTTTCGCTCCCCGAGATGATTGCCTATGTAAAAGGGATCGTCGCAGGCAACGCCGGCAAGGTAACCCTGATCGACACGGTGCGCGGCGCGTCCAAAGTCTCGTCTACGACGGACCTGCTTGACGGGACCAAATACACCCCCTTCGACGGCGCCATCAAGGGGTCCTACTCCTACTCCGCGCCTAAAATGACCACCCCCGACGGCAGCCTCACCTTCAAGGATGCCGCCACGATAAAAGCCGACCTTGCCGCGGCGCTCGGCACCGACGGCACCACCGCGATGACGGCGGCAACCCGCGACGCCACGAAGACTTTCATCATCTTCTGCCGGGCCGGCAACTACGCCTCGGTTGGCTACTTCGCCCTGGACGGCATCGCCTATTACAACGACCCCACTGTGGACGTGAAATGGTATGACGGCTCTCTCGGCGAGTGGAACCTCCTCGTGGCCAAAGACAGGACCGCGGTCGACACCGACGGCATCCGCGGGGTCGCAGGCGCCACGGTGAACGTACAGGGCAAGCTGGCAATCGGATCGGAATGGGATACCACGGCGCTGATGGACAACCTGATTTTCAACTACATTCGCCCCATCAGCGGCACCGATCCCAACCCGCGACCGGTAATCGACTACTCGTCGCGCCTTTACTCCGTGGAACCGAGCTTCGCAGACGGCAATCAGATCGAGACCGCAGACAAGGCCTATCGCAGCACGGTAAGCCCGGCATCTGCCGGCGGATCCGGCAGCGGCGGTGGCGGCTGCTAGCCGGAAGCACACTTCGCGCCCCTGCGGGGGCTGACCTACAAAGAAAAGGAGTGAATCTATGCTGAATATGCCAAAGATATCGACTGTCGCCGGGGCGACGTTAGGGGTAGCCCTGATGGCGGGGACGGCCTTCGCCGGCCCGAAAATGGTCTTCGGCCCCAACGACGAGGGGGCGCTGCAGTTGGACTACAAGGGCCAGTTCCAGATGACGGTGCGCGACACCGGCTCCGGGGAGAACAACGACGACAGCACCATGAACTTCAACTTCCGCAGAAACCGCCTGGCGCTCATGGGAAAATACGGCGACAACATGTCCCTCTACGTCCAGACCGAGTACATCAGCGACGCAAACGTCACCCCGCTGGCCGTGGCGGACACGAACCAGGGTTCCGAGTTCCAGCTCCTCGACGCGGTGATGCGCTTCAAGATCAACGATGCCTTCCGCATCAACGTCGGCAAGTTCAAGTACAACCTCTCCCGTGAAAACCTGGAAGCCTGCGAGATGCCGCTCACCCTGGACCGCTCGCTCTTCATACGTGCCCCCTACACCACCACCCGCGACACCGGGGTGGCTGTCTGGGGCAACCTCTTCGACGACATGTTCCAGTACCGCGTCGATGCTATGGAAGGGCGTAAGGCCGTCTCCGGCGTGACCGCGCCTGCCTCTAACTTCCGCTACTCGGCGCGCGCCCACGTGACACTTCTGGACCCGGAGAACGACTACGGCTACAAGGGGACCTACCTGGGCAAGAAGAAGGTAGCCACCATCGGCGCCGCCTACCAGTTCGAGCCTGAGGTCGCCTACGGAAACACGCTGGCGAGAAGCGACAAGAAAGACTACAAGGCCTGGACCGTGGACGGCTTCGTCGAGTACCCGCTTGAAGGGGTCGGCACCGTCACCGCATCGGCAGCCTACGAGAAGATCGACCTGGACGACGCTTACTTGAGCAGCACCGCGGTCGATCCGCAGGCGACCGGCATCAACGGCGAGAAGAACGGCTACTACGTGAAAGCGGGCTACATGCTCCCCACCATGCCGCTGCAGTTCTTCGTCAGGTATGAGAAATGGCGCTTCGCCGAGCTGAACGGCGTGATCGACCAGAAGATCGACTGGTACGGCGGCGGGTTCAACTACTACCTGCGCGGCCAGAACCTGAAGCTCACGTTCGAGGCGAACTCCACCGGCTTCAACAAGGGCGGTGGGACCGGCAGCACCGAAGACTTCATGACCTACATCACCCAGCTGCAGCTCATCTTCTAAAAAGGGCGCCAGAACTGCCACCCCCTCTCGCTGTAGCCGGCGAGGGGGGGCTGGCACGACCTAAAAAGGAGGAAAAACCATGAAGAAACTCATTGCGCTGCTTGCGGCGGCGATCATGACGGCAACACTCGCGGTTTCAGCATTCGCGGCAGGTCCGGTATCCGGCAAGGTCACCAAGGTGGACGGCGACAAGGTCACCGTAACCGTCGAGGGGGCGGTTCCCGCGTGGGCCAAGAAAGGCGCCAGCGTAACCGCTGGCGGTGGCTCTCCCAAGGTGGTCGCGGTCGAGGGGAACGAGGTCACCCTGAAGTTCAGCAAGGCCAAGGCGGCAAAGATCGCCGTGGACTCGAAGATGACCCTGACCGAGTGCGAGGGTGACGAACTGCAGGGGTGCTAGGACAGGGCCGGCAGTCGTACGTTTCATCAAAGAACGAACGAGGTAAGAGATGATAAAAGCAACAGTAAGAGGCGCCCTGGCGGCAACGCTGGTCCTGGGCGCTTTGGTCGGCTCCGCCTACGCGGAGAAGGCGGGGGTCGGTTGGAAGGAGGGGATTGCCGCCAAGTCCGGCAAGGCCAAGACCCTCGCCGACCTCGCCAAGATGTACGATTCGAGCTCCTGCGTCGAGTGCCACGAGGAGCAGCACAAGCAGTCCCAGGATTCCATCCATTCCCGGTCCGTCTTCGGCACCGGCCGCACCGCCATGACCATCATGACCACCATCGAGAACGGCCTCATGGAAGAGCCGTACTCGGGGGTGAAAAGCCGCAAGGACGTCAAGGTGGAGCACCTGATGGGGTGCGCCAAGTGCCACCTGCCGCAGCTTGCCGACGCCGAGGATTCGGTCGCCCAGGAACTGGTGAACACCCTCTACGCCTGGAGCGACGCCCGCAAGAAAAAGGACAAGGAAGCGGCGAAGAAGTTCGAGGAGAAACTCAAAAGCGTCAGCATAAACTGCCTGATCTGCCACAACCGTAACGCCATCACCCACAAGTGGCAGGACGGCTACCCGAAAGCCGGGGTTGTCTACGGCACGAAGACTGGGGATCACCCCTCCGACAAGTTCCCGAAGATGGCCCAGAGCCCGATCATGGACCAGGCCATCCAGTGCGGGCAGTGCCACGGGCTGGGACCCAACCTCGAGCTTGACGAGCCGACCCAGTGCTGCACCTCCTATGGGAGCTACCTCTGGGCCTACAAGGCTGAGGTGGGGCAGGAGAACTGCCAGGACTGCCACATGAAGAACAGCAAGCTCGGGCACAACATCCAGGGGTACCGGGATGCGGCGATGACCGACAAGGCTGTGGAGTTCCACGCCGAGGCTTTCGGCTACTACTGGCGCGACGGAGCCCAGGTAAAGCCCAAGGCCGTGGTGAAGGTAGAGATGGTGAACAAGGCCGGCCACTCCATACCGGATGGCTGACCGACCCCCAACCGACTGGTTCTGTCGGTAATAGCAAAGACGAAAGACGGCAAGGAAGTGTACAACCAGGAGAAGATCTACATGCCGGTGCCGCAGCAGCTTGCGCGCGGCGACCGGATGGGGCGCGGCCCCTACGAGAAGAGCGGCCTGATCGAGGATACCGGGCTTCCCCCCGGAAAGCTCATCAAGGAGCGCTTCGACATCATGTTCCCCCTGACGGAGGTCGAGGAAAACGGCAAGACCTTGGAGAAGCCGTCGGCCTTCGATCTGGACGTGGAGGTGAAGCTGACCTACCTCCCGTTCGGGAGTCCCAACAGCGACCCGTTCGTCTGGAAGGAGTTCACCAAGACTGTCAGCATCAGCAAAGGCGGCAAGTAGCTTCAGCGTACCACCGGGTGTAAAAACTTGATGCAATGGGCCGGCGTCCCCGCGACGCCGGCTATTTTTTTGCCTATTCATGAAACACTTTGGATATTGCCGTTAATTTTACTATAATGCGCGCGGTGCTTCCCGGCGCAAGCTACTGCCGTGCGGCACATTTGCTACCGAATTGCAAAACCTGATTGGCGACGATCCTCCGTAAGTTCCCTCCCCCTCTGGGAGAGGGTGCCCGAAGGGCGGGTCCTGCGCGCCGTAGTGTTTCGGTCCGTGAAGGCGGTTGGGGGAAGGTTTGAGGGGAAGGGGATCACGTACGGCCGTGGCGGAAGATCATGTCTAGTCAGATTCCGGAAAAAACGCCCATCGGCGGGATGACTCCGGCAGCTACCCACAAGTCGGCGTCGTTGTTCCTCTTGCTGCTCGCCGTCCTCGCCCTGGCGGGATGCAGCCGCGCCGGCAAGGCTAGCCAGTGCGTTTCCTGCCATCCCAACATCGAGCAGGCGTCGAAGAGCCACCCAGACTGCGTCTCCTGCCACGGCGGGGATCCGGAAATCGAGAACAAGCACGCCTCCCACCTCGCCATGTACGGCCCCAGGAACCCGGCGGCGCCGGAGCACTGGGAAAACACCTGCGGTTCCTGCCACCTTTACCAGCTGGACCGGGTGCGCTCAAACCTCATGTACACGACCACGGGGATGATCAAGAACATCCAGCTCACCTGGGAGGGGCCGGGGGGGCTCTACAGCAGCAGGGGAGGGGACGACTACGACCCGCAGGGGAAAGCGCGCCGGCTGAAACCGGTGGCGGAGCTCGACCATGTGTCGGGAGAGCTGTACCGGAAGTTCTGCTCGCAGTGCCACGTGGCGACCGAGAGCGGGGAGGTCTACGGCGCGAGCCACGCCTCCGGCTGCGCCGCCTGCCACTTTCCGTACAACGACCGCGCCACCTATGAGGGAAAGGACGCTGCGTTGAAGGGGAAGGGACCGTACGCGGCAAGCCACGCCATGGAGAAGCTCCCGGGGACCGAGGTCTGCACGCGCTGCCACAACAGAAGCGGGCGCATCGCCCTGAGCTACCAGGGGCTCTACGACGGCAACAACTCGATGGTGCCGACCAGAAACGGCCAGCCGGGGCCGGTCATGACCTCGGGGGGGCGCAACCTGACCCATATCGCCTCCGACGTCCACTTCGCCGCCGGGATGGAGTGCATCGACTGCCACACCTCCAGGGACACCATGGGGGACGGCTACGGCTACGAGAACATGTACCTGCAGACCGAGGTCTCCTGCGAGGACTGCCACGGCGGGGCGAGACCGCCGCGCTACCTGCAGATAACGGGGGAGGGGGACGAGGCGATCCGCGAGTCGCGCGGCTACGCCATGCAGATGCGTCCGGGGATGAAGATGATCCTCACCGCCAAGGGACGCAAGTACTCGAACGTCTTCTACCGCGACGGCGCCGTCTGGGTGCTGGGAAAAAGAAGCGGCAGGCTCTTCAAAAGCCGCGTCATCACGGGGACCGCCGAGCACAGCGTGGCCGGCCACGGCAGGATGGAATGCTACTCCTGCCACTCCCGCACCGTGGTCCAGTGCTACGGCTGCCACACGACTTACGACAGGAGCAAACCCGGGATGGATTACATCGCCAAGCTGGCGACACCGGGGCGCTTCAGCGAGAAGGAAGACTACCGGATGCTCTACCCCTTCCCGCTGGCCCTGAACCAGCGAGGCAAGATCTCGACGGTCACCCCAGGGTGCCAGACCTTCGTCACCGTGATCGAGCCGGACCTCTCCGTCTCCAAAGACGAGTACGTCGCCAGGTTCAAGGGGAAGCAGCAGCTCCGCTTCGCCCCCTTCTACTCGCACAACACGGGGAAGAAGGCGATCGGCTGCGGCGAATGCCACGGGAACCCCGCCTTCCTGGGCTTCGGCCAGCACGTGGTCGCGGGGGGGGAGATCGAGGGGACCCTCATCTGCGAGCAGTCCGCCGACAAGCCGCTAGACGGCTTCCTCACCCTGCGGGGGGGGAAGGTGCGCGCCTATTCCGCCATCACCCGGGAGAACTCGCGGCCGCTAAACGGCGCGGAGGTGCGGCGGGCGCTGTCGGTGAACCTCTGCCTTGTCTGCCACGACAAGGCGAAAGACCCAATCTATCGAAAGGAGCTGGATTATCGTGCGCTCAATGATGCTCTGCATCGTCGCCTGCTTTCTGCTCCTTAGCGCGGCCGCAGCCCTGGGTAGGGAGAACTGCACCGACTGCCATAAGATAGCGCTTTCCGGCGTCCACGCAGGCGTCCCTTGCCTATCTTGCCACCTCTCCGAGAGCGACACGCTCAGGGACCCGGCCGCAGCCTCTGCGCGCGCCGCCGGGTGCGTCGGCTGCCACAAGGGGTACCAGGCCCTTTTCGGCCAAGCCATGGGGACCCGGGAACGGGAGATCTCTTTCGTGGCGAGGAGCTTCGGCAAAGGGGACCCGGAGTTCTTCGGTAAGAACTGCAGCTCCTGCCACCTCAAGGGGTGCACCGACTGTCACGGCGGCAAGGGGCACGAGATCGCGAAGCCCAGGGACCGGGACTGCTTCGCCTGCCACAAGGGGTACTTCGTCGGGACCGACTACTACGGGATGGCGCCGCGCGAGGACAGCATGCGCTACCAGCGCGGTGACACGGCCTACGGCGAATCTTTCCTGAAGATGACCCCCGATCTGCACGCCGAAGCCGGGCTTTCCTGCGCCGACTGCCACTCCATGGCGAGCCTTGCCGCCGGGCGGCCTTCCTCCAAGGGGTGCCTTGACTGCCACGAGCCAAAGAGGAGCGTCCCGGAGCACCGGATCGCGGCGCACCTGGAGAAGATGGAATGCTGGGCCTGCCATTCCGCCTGGGCCGCGCAGGAGTACGGCACCTTTTACCTTCGTTTCAGCGACAGTCCGTCGCAGGAGTTGTACCGGGTGCGGCGCGACCAGGCCTCCGAGGAGTACGTGAAGAGCGCCTACCTGAGGAAACAGGACGCTCCCCCCTTGGGGTTGAACGGCCGCGGCAAGGTGAGCCCCATAAGGCCGCAGTTCATCGGGTACTTCACCGACATCAGGCAAGACCGGGCCATCTGGGAGGAGAACAGGCTCATGGCGGCCGAGTGGAAGGCGTTCTTTCCCCACACCGTGCGCCGCGGCAGCGTGATGTGCGAGGGGTGCCATGACAACCCGCGCCGCTTCCTCTTCGAGCCTGCGGCGGACAGGATATACCAGCTCCAGGCCGACGGCATGACGCTCCCCTCGTTCTGGGACCAAAGCGGGCAGAAGGTGGTAAACGGCTCGTTCCTGCCGGCGGCCCGCTACCGGGAGCTGAACCGAAAGACACCCGCATATCGGAGGGCTTACCTCGAAAGATGGCGCAAACTGATCGATCACGTAGAAGCTTCCTCGCCGCGCTGATCTCCCTTTTGGCGGGGGGATGGCTCGTCGGGAGGTTCCTAACCCCGAAGCTGCGGCCCCAAAATACCCTCCTCACCGTGGCGAAGGCGGAGCTCCCGCCGGACGGTGCGCTGGTGTACCGGGAGGCGCGGGTGGCGCTGATGCGCCGCGGGGATAGCGTCTATGCGCTCGACCTCGTCTGCACCCACCTTGGCTGCACGGTGAACGTCACCCCGACCGGGCTCGTCTGTCCCTGCCACGGCTCCAGGTTCGACCGCGAGGGGAAGGTGCTGGAAGGGCCGGCGGACCGGCCGCTCAAGCGTTACGCGGTGGAGGCCGACGGGGATCGGTACAGGGTGCTCGTGTAGGGAGGCGGCGGCAACGTTGCGCAGGGAGCTTCCCGGTAAGGGGGCTCACAGAATAGGAGAGGCCGAGGATTGATCAAGGATTTCGCCAGACATCTTTTTCCCAGGGCGGTGCTGCAGAGGGATCTCACTTTTACCTACACCTTCTGTCTGGGGGGGCTCGCCTTCACCTCGTTTCTGGTGCTGGCAGCGACCGGTGCGCTGCTCATTTTCTACTACCAGCCGACTCCGGCTGCCGCTTACCCCTCCATCCTGCTGCTCGAATCCTCCGTCTACGGCGGGAAGTACCTCCGCAGCCTGCACCGGCTCGCGAGCCACTTCTTCCTTGTCCTCATCGTGCTGCACACGCTCCGGGTCATCCTGACCGGCGCCTGCGCAAAGCCGAGAGAATTGAACTGGCTCACCGGCTGTGCGCTATTGATGCTTGCCGTCTTCGAGGGGTACACCGGCTACCTGCTCCCGATGGACCAGCTGGCGCTTTGGGCCACCCAGACGGGGATGGAGCTGGTCAACACCCTTCCTTTCGGGGCGGCGCTGCGCACGGTCCTGGTGCCGGACGGGGTGGGGGAGCCGATGTCGCTGCTGCGCTTTTACGTGCTGCACATACTGGTAGTTCCCGGGGCGGTTCTGCTCTTGAGTTCCCTGCATTTCTACCGGGTCAGGAAGAACAAGGGGGTGCTCCCTTACCTATGAAACGAGGCTACGTAAAGAGTTCCCCGCACTTCTTCCGGCCGGTCAAGGTCTCCATGCTCCTTCTCGTCGGGGCGTTGATCGGGCTCGCCTGGCTTATTCCCGCCCCCCTGCAGGAGCAGGCGGACATCGCCCGCGTCCCCAATCCGGTGAAAAGCGCCTGGTTCCTGCTCTGGATCCAGGAACTGGTCAGCTATTCCAAATACCTGATCTACCTGGTGCTGGCGCTCACTCCCCTGTTTCTTTTCCTTCCCTGGCTCCCCATCGGCACTCCCGCCGCCAAGGCAACCTGGTTTCCAAAGGAGCAACGGCTGGTGACGGTCACCGCGCTGGCACTGGCCGCGGCCGTCCTGGCGCTCACCCTGGTCGCACTCTTCTTTCGAGGTCCCAATTGGCAACTGGTCGCGCCTTTCTGACAGCGCTGGCGGTGTTTTTGCTCCTTTGCTGCGGGAGCGCGCACGCGGCCGACTCCTGCCTTGGCTGTCACCGGCCGCACTACCGCTCGCACTACCGCGAGCTGGGGAGCTGTGTCGGCTGCCACCGGGGAGATCCCCGGTCCGACCGCATGAGCGTCGCGCATCACGGGCTGGTGGCGGCGCGTTTCTCCTGGTCGGGGGTGCCTGGCTCGGCGCCGGTTGCGCGCGGCAACGCGCTTCTGGACACCTTTGCCTGCCGCCGCTGCCACAATACCGCCGGCAGGGGGAACCGCCTGGCGAGCAACCTGGACCAGCTCCCGGCCGGGACCACGCCGGAAAACCTCTTCGCCTCTATCGAGGCGCCCGCACAGCAGATGCCCGATTTCAAGCTGGAGCAGGGGGCGATAACGGACCTGGTGAACGCCTTGTTGGCCGGCGCCAGGGGCGCCACTGTAAGGGGGAAGGAGAGGCCCCTGGTGGTGCATTTCGAGACGGAGGGAAAAGGTGAGAACGTCTTCGAGAAGAAGTGCGGGCCCTGCCACAAGATGCTGACCGCGGCTCTGGGCGGGGTAGGGCGGGGTACCGTCGGGCCCAACCTCTCCGGGCTTTTTTCCGAGTTCTACCCCCTGACGGCGGCGGGGCTGAAGCGCTGGGATCCCCCGGCGCTGGAGAAATGGCTCAGGAACCCCAGGGAGTCCCGCCCTGCGACCCAGATGCGCCCGGTCCTGTTGAAAAAGGCGGAGTACGATCTGCTGCTGCAGATACTGGATCCGACTTCCCGGCCGGTCGCCGCCAAAGCCGCACGTTAAAAGCCCCGCCGGATCCGGCGGGGCTTTTTTATTGATGCTGCGCCTGCCTTGAACGCCAGGCGTTATCTGACGATCTCCTCCAGGTTGCCGGCGATGGTGGTCGACGTCGCCGCCTGCTCTTCCGAAGCGGTGGCGATCTGGGAGATGACCTGCTCGATCTCCTCGATCGACTGCACGATGTTGGAAAGGGATTGGTCCACCTGGTGCGAAAGCGACTCGCTCACTTCCGCCTCCGTCTTCCCTCTCTCGATCGACTCTACAGCCTGCATGGTCTCTTTCTGGATCTCGTCCACCATGAGGCGTATCTCCTTGGTCGATCCGACGGTACGGTCAGCTAACCGGCGCACCTCGTCGGCTACGACGGCGAACCCCCTTCCCTGCTCCCCCGCACGGGCCGCTTCGATCGCGGCGTTCAGCGCCAGAAGGTTCGTCTGGTCGGCGATGTCGTTGATCACCGAGACGAACTCGCCGATCTTCTCCGATTTGTGGCCCAGGTTGCCGACGAGGAGGGCCGAGTCGCGCACTATCTCGGCAACCTTGCGCATTTCGCTCACCGCCTGGTTTACCACCTGCTGCCCTTCGCGGGCGTTGCCGGCGACCTTGGAGGCGGAGTCGGCGGCGTTGACCGTGTTACGCGCCACCTCGTTCACCGTCATGCTCATCTCTTCCATGGCGGTCGCGATCTGGGTAACCCGGCACTCGAGGAAATCCTTGCGCTCCAGTGCTTCCCTTTGGTGCTGCGCCACCGCCTTCTCCGCGGAGATGTCGCTCCAGCAGGCCATGTAGCAGAGGACCTTGTTGGGATCGGCGCTGTCCCAGATCGGGTAGGCGGTGGTGCGCAGGGTGACGGTGCCGATCGGGATCTCGGCGGAATGGGGGAGGTTTGCCCTGGGGTTGCCGAAGATGCTGCGGATGCGCGCCGGATCCTTGTGGAACTGGTGGATGCTGTTGCCGTCGGCGTTGCCGACGTCGGCCCCCCTGAGTCCCGCGTTCAGCTCGCCTCTGTGCTGCTGCATCATCTCCTTGGCGCGGCGGTTCATGTAGAAGATCCTGTTGTCGTTGCTGACATCGCAGAGCATGACGATGTTGTCCACGTTGTCCAGCATCTGGGTGAGTTTGCTGATTTCAGCACTTTGCTCGTTGCCGACGGCCTTGTTTGCCGAGCCGAACCATTTCATGAGATCTCCGGTTTGTCCTTATGGAAATAGGCGGTTGATCAGGCCCGGGAATCCGGGCTGTTAGCCTGTTTACCCTATTCGGACGATGCGGCCGATACTTGAGCCAACTTGCGCCCCCGGCAGACTTCTTTTTCACCCCCGCTTGTTGCGTTTCTTCCCTTTCAAGACCGGTCTGTTAGAATCCTTTACTGCTGCTTCCGCTGGAAAGCCTGCTCCGTGTATCGACATGCGACTTAACCCCCAGACAAACATCCGCCGACAGGAGACTCGGTCAATGCCCAGAGCGATCATCGTATTTTCGCACCTGCGCTGGAGCTTCGTGTACCAGCGCCCACAGCACTTGTTGACCCGGATGGCGGGCAGGCGCCGGGTGATCTTCTTCGAAGAACCGGTATACGACACGGAGCGCGAGCCGTTTCTGGAGTGCAGCACGCACGATGTCGAACTTGCTCATTAGCTGACTCCGCTGCCGCCGGTCCCGTCCCGGCCGCCTGGGGGGGGGATGAAAACATTTGCAGATGATAATTTATTGGCCTGCGGAGTCAACAGGCGCCGCAAAGGCCGCCGTCGGGGTGAGCTTCCCCGCGGCAGCGATTCCCTCTACCGCTACCCCGCGCCCCTTTTCCTGGCTAAGAGTGCCAGGAGTGCCGCCACCGCCAGCGTAACGCCCAGAAGCGCCGCCGATGCGAAGGGGTTGTTTAGTAGCGACGGGTCGATGAGCAGCACGAGCCCCAGCCCCAGCATCATCAATCCCGATACCAGCTTCAGCACCCGCCCCTGCCACTGCGTCAGCTTCCTCTCGCCGAGTTTCACGGTGAAGATACCGACGATGACGGCGAGCGGCAGCACGTAGATTACGCAATAGAAAGCGAGGTAGGCGTAGTAGCCGTAGGCCGGGAGCTCCCTCAGGGTGAGCATGCGGGTGAAGACCATGGGAAAGCCGGCGGTGCAGAGGAGCTCGTAGCTGTTGGCGGCGAGAGCCAGCACGGTGGTCCCGGCCAAAAGGGAGGGGAGCGCGTCGGCCCTGAGGAGCTTCCTCATGCGGGCGAAGAGCTTCGGTTTCTGCTGTTCGGGGATGCTGAGCGAGACCCCCTGCCCGAAATAGAAGAAGTCCTTGACGTTCACCGCGCCGACGAAGAGCGCCACGATCCCAGCGGCGAAGGTGATGGCGGGAAGCCCGCCGGTGATGAGGAAGAGGTTGAGCCAGGCCGCCATGAAAACGAAGTAGACGAGCCCCGAGAAGAAGACGAAGAGCCCGCCGATGAGCAGCATGCGGCGCCGGGAATGAGCGTGGATCAACAGGCTCAACAGGAAGAAGAGCACGAAGAAGGCACAGGGGTTGAAGCTGTCGAGGAGGGCGACCACGACGGTGAAAACTGGAAGCGACAGGCTTTGCGCGTCGACAGGGCCCAGGAGCGGGAGCCTGAGCGCAGGGGAGGGGGCGGATTTGGGGGCGGCAGGTTCGCGCGGCGCGACCGGCTGCACGGCTAAGGCCACTGCCTGTTCCACCTCCTTCGCTGTTTCAGGGGAGAAGCCGCTGAACATCTCGGGGCCGATGATGAAGACCGGCACCCCGGTTGCCTCCTTGTGGCGGGCGCGGGCCATAGCCATCAGCCGGGGGATGTTCTCCCGCTTTTCCAGAACCTCCCACGACTCGACGCGCAGGGTGGGGTACTTCCTTTGGAGATCATCGATGAAGGGCTTCGCCTGGGCGCAGTGGGGGCAGCTGACGCCCCAGAAGAAGTAGAGGGTGGCGGCGCTTTGCGACGCAGCCGCGTGGAGGCCTGCGGTAAGTAGCAAGAGGAGGACCAAAAAGGCGACTAGCCGGAAGCGGGCCTGGCGCCTCGGGCGGATCACGAGGGGGGGGGAGGGTGCTGCCTTGTCGCCGCGGCAATCCAGAGCGTGCGGGTTGCCAGGAGTAGCGCGGTATGTGAAAAGGGTAGCGGACATCCGCTAATGATACTAAAAAACTGGCGTCTTCCCAGTTTTCGGCGTCACACCAGCCGCTTCGCCTTGAGTTCGGTCTTAAGCCACGCGTACACCACCGGCGCCGCGACGAGCCCCGCCATGCCGAAAATCGCTTCCATGAAGAGCATGGCGCACAGAAGCTCCCAGACGCTTGCCTTCACCTCCCCCCCAACGATGCGCGCGTTGGTGAAGTACTCCAGCTTGTGAATGACGACAAGGAATCCCAGCGAGGCGACACCGACCATGGGGGAGACGCCGAGGCTGATGAGCACGATGGTGAAGTTGGAGATCAGGTTACCCACCACCGGCAAGAGGCCTGCCACGAAGGTGAGCAGCACGAGGAGGGTGACCATGGGGAGGTAGATCCCGAAGATGGGGAGCACCACGGCCAGGTAGATCGCGGTGAGAATGGTGTTGAGCGCGGAGATCTTCACCTGGGCGAAGACCACCTTGTCGAAGGAGTCGGCCAGGTTGATCAGCCTTGCGTGCAGGTCGGACGCCAGGGGGGGGAAGCCGTTTTCCTTGTTGAAGCGGTGCAGCACCGCCATGCTCCCGACAACCATGCCGAGGACCAGGTGCGCGAAGGTCTTGACCCCGGAGATGCCGACCGAGGAGATGTTCTTGCCATGCTCCCGCAGCATGCTCGTGATCTGTTCGCGCAGTTCCTCGACCGTGTCCGGAAGCGCGGCGGTGAGGTCCTCCGGGAGGGTCCGCTTCAGGTTCTCCAGGGTCTCCGCGGCCATGTTGAGCAGGTTCGCCATGCCGTGGTGGCCGCGCAAAAAGGACCAGAGCCCGAGGCAGATGCTTGAGACCAGGGCGATGACGAAGAGGATGATGCCCGCCAGGGCGACCTTCTGCGTCAAGCTTCCCCAGCGCAGAGGAAGCATCGGGGCGAGCTTCGCGGTCAGCACGTACACCGCAAGCCCCGCGAACGCGGCGGGAAGGAGGTGAAAATGCAGGACCACGGGGACGGACAGCGCGGCCAGCAGGTAACTGATCTGCAGGGTGTTCATCGATCCACTCTCCAGGAGCAAGGTTGCACCAGCATCATTTCTACTATCACTCAGGCATTTCGGTCCAGAGAAATCTTCATAGTTGCATATCGATAGGTCATTTTCCGGTGTTTCAGACGATTGCGCGGTCATTGCCACGGGTAGCCCTGCAAGATCAAGAGAAACAAAAGCTGCCGGCAGCGTCGGATGGGGTTTAGATACAGTGTAAGGCGTTTCGACGGCATGTCAGGATTGACTACACACGCTCTTTTGCAAGTCCTCGTAATCACGCATCTTCGCAATGGATTAAATATTGCACATCGGATAACCATTACCAAAAGGAGGTACCAAAATGAAAAATCTGGTCAGGTCCTTGTTCCTTCTTTCGCTAATGGCTTTTTCATATCCTGCACAGGCCACCATGATCAACGTTCTTCAAGCAGGTGGAACAGTCGATTGGCCGAAAGCTACAGCGGGAGATCCGGTATCTTGTGAAATCTTCGCGGGGCAGTACAACCCTGTGAGTCTGATCTCGCCAATAGGTGCGGCTCAGTTCAACATGCTTGTGCCGGCAGCCGGGGGCTTAGCTGCCGAGGACTGGATTGCAATGATGCAGAGATCCTTTACCCCGCACAGATACGGTTCTGAAATAGATTACTATAACGAATTCAACGCCATGTATTTCCAGAATGCCTTCTGGGGCCAGATCATGTGGTTCGGAGAGGAGTACGGGTTGGGGGTCGGCTTTCAGGCGCCGATCCCGGATTTTTCCGGCTACGATGTCCACGGTCTCTATATCTACAACGGCGTCGATGTCGGTTTTGACACGATGACCTATGATTTCCATATCTTTGCCGATGTTACGCCAGTGCCGGAGCCGTCCACCCTGTTTTTATTGGCAGCGGGTTTAACCGGCATGTTCGGGTTGAGGATGATGAGGAAAAGAACCTGCTGAACTAACAGCAGCAGCAAAAAAAAGGCACCTGCGGATTCCGCAGGTGCCTTTTTTTGAACTATTTGGGGCGCTAGAGGAGTTCGCGCGCAGCCCTGATCGCCGCCTCGTAATCAGGCTCCTGCGTCACCTCCGGCACGTGCTGGATGTAGCGGATGACGTTTTGCTTGTCGATGACGAAGATGGAGCGGGAAAGAAGCTTCAACTCGTCGATAAGGACGCCATAGGAAAGGGCAAAGGAGCGGTCGCGGTAGTCGGAAAGGGTCACCACCTTGTCGATGCCGGCCGCACCGCACCATCTCTTCTGCGCAAACGGCAGGTCCGCGCTTATGGTCAGCACCACGACGTCCCCCGGCAGCTTGGCCGCTTCCTGGTTGAAGCGGCGCGTCTCGGTGTCGCAGACCGGCGTGTCGAGCGACGGGACCGCGCTGACTATCTTGACCATCCCCTGGTAGTTCTTGAGCGAAACCGCAGCCATGGAGTTGTCCACCACCGAGAAATCGGGGGCTGCATCCCCAATCTTGAGTTCAGGCCCAACCAGCGTCACCGGGTTTCCTTTAAATGTCACCTTAGCCATCTCTTCCTCCTGCATCAAAGATAAATTCCGGAAAAGCTTAAGCGATTTCCGCAGGATTGCAAGGAGAGCCGTTGTGCCGCCGGTTCAGTGGCGCGTGCTGGCGTAGGCGCCGAGCTTGGTGTCGACCTTCGAGATGTGGTTCACCAGCCAATTCCTCATAAAGGAAAGTAGTTCGAGGGAGAAGGGGGCGTCGCCGGTGACAAAGTCTTTCTGCATCTCGGTCACCCGCTTGACGAAGCGCTCGTGCTCTTGGAGGTGCTGTGCCATTTCAGGGTAAGACGTCGCGTTCATCAGCTTCTCTTCGTGGGCGAAGTGGTAGGTGGCATAGTCGATCAGCTCTTCGAGCAAAGGTCCCATGGCGACCGTGGAGTTTTTGTCACAGAACTCGTCGTAGGCCTTGTTCATCAAGGCGAACAGGTGGCGGTGATGTTCATCGATGACATTGTTTCCGACTGACAAGCTCACATCCCAAGCAACAATAGGCATAGCTGATTCCTCCGCGTGTAGTATATCCTCACATCTTATCGGGAAATCGGTGGAAAGCTTGAATGATAGAGTCTGGAAGCAAAAAAAAGCCGCGCCCTTTCGGACGCGGCTTTTTGAGGTGCTCTTTGAAAGCGAGAGGTTGTTACTTCGCGCCTTCTGCCGGAGCCGGAGCAGCGGGAGCTTTTTCTTCTTTCTTCACGGCAGCTTTCTTGGCGTGCTTCTTCGCATGCTTCTTCTTGGCGGCTTTCTTGACCGGAGCTTTTTCTTCTTTCTTCACTTCTGCAGCCGGAGCGGCAGCCGGGGCAGCGTCAGCAGCATAGACAACGCCAGCGAAAGCAACAGCAACAAGAGCAGCGACTACGGAGGACAATACTTTTTTCATTTTGAATTCTCCTTTGGGAGTGTGTTGAATTATGACCTCTCTTCAGCATATGACGTGCCAACCGCTGAAAATAGTGTAACCCCCCGGGATCTGGTAGTTATAAAAAAATGACCGGCGTGACCCCTCCTCTGCGCCGCCGCAAATCATCTCATCTGCTGCCTTATTTGAGGTGGTGCGGCTCCGGCCCGGTCGAAACATGTGCTCATGGCGTCGCAGCGCGCTGCCTTGCCATCCATCACCTGTCACGCCGGGACAAAGGGGTGCGAAAAAGAAGACAGCTGCTCGCAAAAAGATGGAGCAACTGTAAGAGATGGATACAATCATGCTGCTCAGCTCTACCCGTCTCTAGAAAAAACAACATGATAGGCACTGGAACAGTAGTTGTTTTTAAAACAGGCAAGTTGTCAGTAAGAGGTGAGGAGGGAGCCCTTATGAAAAGGAAATATTTACTCGGAGCCGTTGTCACTCTCGCACTTACAACAGCGTGCTTTACCAATGCATGGGCAGGAATTTCCAACCAGGTACAGCTGCCTGGTTCGGCTATACCTCAGTTCGTCGATCCATTGCCTGACTTGGATCTTATCCCTGCCGGCTCGGGCCAGATCGAGCTGCGCATGAGGGAGTTCAAGAGCATGATCCTTCCGGCTGGCGCGGTGCCCGGCTATACCGGGACCTGGGTATGGGGGTACCTGCAACCCGGACAGGCGGCGAACCAGCTGCCGAACGGATCTGTTCCAGGGCGGGACTCCTACATCGGCCCGGTCATCGCCGCGACGCGCGGCGTCCCCACGGAGATGAAGTTCGTGAACGAGCTTCCCACGGCAAGCGGCACCAACGTTTTGGCCTACAAGTACAGCACAGACCAGACCATGCACTGGGCCGACCCGCTGAACCTGGGGATGAACATGTGCTCGCACATGTCGATGCCGCCGGTCGCGGGGAACGCGTGTTCCTTCAACTACGGCGAGTTCGCCGTTGGGGAGTTCGGCGATGCGCCGATCCCTGCAGCCGTGCATCTGCACGGTGGTGAACTCCCCCCGCAGCTCGATGGCGGTCCCGACTCCTGGTTCACCAACACCGGTTCCGCCGGCGTTCTCAAAGGCGCTTCCTACTACAGCAGGGACGGCGCCGCAGCCACCAACTACGCCATCTACCGCTACCCCAACACCCAGGAAGCAGCCGCCATCTGGTTTCACGACCATACCCTCGGCGCGACCCGTCTGAACGTCTATGCGGGTCTGGCCGGCGCCTACCTGGTGGCCGACCCCGAAAAGGACCCGGCGCACCTCCCTGAACTGGTGCCCCTGGTGCTCCAGGACCGCATGTTCGACACCGCCGGCCAGCTCTTCTTCACCGCAGGCAACGCCGGGGGGCTCCTCTGGGCGCTCAACCCCGAGCATCCTTACTGGAACCCTGAATTCCTTGGGGACGTGATGGTGGTGAACGGCAAGTCCTGGCCCTACAAGAACGTCGAGGCTAAGCGCTACACGTTCCTGTTCCTCAACGGATCCAACGCGAGGACCTACGAGATGTCCCTGACCGATCCTGTCTCCAAGAACCCGGGGCCGGCGCTGCGGGTGATAGGCACCGACGGCGGATACCTGGACAAGCCGGCCCAGCCGCCCAACGGTAAACTGGTCGTCATGCCGGGCGAGCGCTACCAGGTCATCGTCGATTTCGCGGGGTACCAGGCCGGGAGGATCGGTCCAAACGGCGCGGCCTACTCCGGAAAGTGGCTGCTCAAAAACACCGCCAAGGCTCCCTACCCTTCGGGGGAGTCTCCCAACGGCAACACCGAGGGACGGATCATGCAGTTCGTGGTGGGATCTGCACCGGCAGCCGATGCTTCCTTCAACCCGGCGCTTCCGGGCGCCACGCTGCGCGAGCCGATGGTGCGGCTGG
>MTLD01000165.1_pt2 | contig 44444 bp, 41 predicted proteins | sample 1982471 | NCBI WGS metagenome assembly MTLD01 (sample SAMN05712604, study PRJNA340218) | biofilm metagenome | isolation source: sample SPM anode biofilm adapted to -50 mV | place: USA | collected 2012-02-03 | reverse complement strand
CAGGGGGGAGGGAACGTTTTTGACTTTTGCAAAAGCCTCGCTTAATAAAAAGGGGGCTATAAACCGCATAGCCCCCCATCCATTTTTACTACATTCGGTTAAACATCACCTTTCCGCTACTCTTCCTCATCACTGTGCTTCGGGCCTCGCGGCAAAGCCACCAGCTCAGCGCCGACCGACTCTGCGATGTGTTTCATCTCACACATGCGCAAATGCTGTCCGTACACTTTGAGATTGAGATCCGCTACAGCTACCAGGATGTACCGGGGCTGTTTCGAACCATCCACCATTTTGGACCGCTCACGATAAAAGATCTTGCCTGACATAAGGGTGCCTCCTTACCTTGTATTTCCTCCCTGGGAACTTCGGAGGGTGTACTTTAACTATACACCTACAACATGGTGTTGAAAAGAAAGTTTTGTTAAGAAATAATATGTTGCGCCGTTATGCCCTGATGATTGTCCCGACCTTTTCTCCCCTGATGGCCCGTGCGATGTTGCCGCGTTTATGGCCGTTGACGATTTTGATTTCCTTGACGTTCGCCATATCCGGCAAGAGATTGAGCATCTTGCGTTCGAGGACCATATCCTCCATATCCATTTCGAGCAACTCGGCAACGGTGATATCTTCGATCAGTTCCGCATCCGGATTGACCCGCGGGTCTTCGGTATAGAGTCCGTCCACGTTTTTGACGAGGATGCAGTTCTTCGCGCCAAGTACCTCTGCCATGAGCAACGCGCCGGTATCGGTGCGGTGAGGCGGGATCAGGCCATGTTCGGCCGGATGCTCGTAAAGGCCGTAGGGCGGGGTGCCGTGAATGACCGGCAAAAGGCCTAAGTGCAGCATGGTGGGCAGATCGAGCAGGTCGCCCGGCTTAACCCGCGCACCGTGCCATTTGGAAAGCAGCAGCGTAACAATCTCGGCGTTCTGTTCGCTGATCTTGGCGGCCAGTTCGGCCAGAACACCGGTGGGCATGCCCAGATCAATGCCGATGTCGAGGATGTGGCGCACTCGCACACCGCCGCCGGTGACGATCAGCAGCTTGTGCGCCAGCGACAGTTCGCCGATTTCTTCCATCAATGGCAGCACTACTTCGCGGCCGTAGTCGATTGTTCCATGTCCGCCGATTTTGACGACGTTCAGATCAGGAACCAGCCTGAGCGGCTCGATACCGTTATATTTACCCATCATCCCTTTGCGAACCAGGGTTTCCCCTTTAAACATGTTCTGTATCTCATGCCGTCCCGCCATGTTGAATCCTCCGGTGTGATTTGTGGGTTTATAAAAAAGGCAACCTATCAGAAAATAAGGCGTCCGTCGAGATGGTTTGTCATGGGGGGCAGGGAAATGCGTCACATTACCAGCTTACCCCTTCATGGGTGTGGGGAGGGGGTTGGGGGGTGGGTGAAGGTGCACCATGCCGATATCATGGCAGCTTCCCCCCCACCCTAACCCTCCCCCGCCAGGGGGGAGGGAATGTTTTTGACTTTTGCAAGAGGCACCGTAAGTATTATCTTTTTCCCCGAAGTTGTGATATTGTCCCGATTGTCGTCATTTCAGGCTAGGCTGGAGAGCGATATGAAGTACGTCGTGCCGTTGATTCTTGTTGTCGTTACCGGTCTGGGTGGGTGCGCCATGTTTTCATCCTGGAAAAGCATACCGCCGCCGGGGGGGTGCGACCAGTGCCATACCGTAGCGATCAGCAGCAACTGGCGGGTTATCTATCAGCCTGCTACTGTGGCTGATGAACGTACCCGTCAGGCATTTCAGACTCCCGAATACAATATGCCGCCGCCAGGCAGGCAGACTTCTCCGATCGAGACAAAGAAGGTTGAGGAACTGCGGTGTTTTGAATGCCATAAATCTCCTACCCCTGCTCATCGAGGGCGCATGGGCCGATTTCATCACTAACAGGTTTTCATGTGGAATTTCGCTGTTATTGATCGCGAAAAATCAAAAACAGCTTGACATTATTAAATCTGCGAGTATGATCATAAATCAATTTTAAAGCCATGCGCATTTGCGTTCTATGGTTAATTCAAAAAACGAGGTCATAACATGAAAAAACTGTTGACACTGACGATGGTACTTGCTCTTACCGTGGCTATCACCGCTGGCTGCAAGAAAAAAACCGAAGAGCCTGCTGCAACTCCTGCTGCACCTGCTACTTCCACTGAAGCTCCGAAACCGGTTCAGGCTCCTATGTCCGCCAAGGCTGCAACTCCTGCTCCCGAAGCTCCCAAGGCTCCTGAGAAGAAGTAATATCAAAGTCTTTATTGAAGTACGGGCCCGCAGATTTTTCTGCGGGCTTTTTTAGTATGAGCTGCTGAAAAATCGCGGAATTACAATACGCTGGCCACTTCAGGAGCAACATGGCCATGGTAGGTCTTGAAGTTGTTTTTGAACATGCCAACCAGCTTGCGGGCGGTGTCATCATACATGGCAGTGTCAGCCCAGGTGTTTCGCGGATTCAGTATCTCGGCCGGCACTCCCGGACAATTGGCGGGAATGGCCAATCCGAAAAAAACATCTTGTTCAAAGCTCCCAGCCAACAGAGTCCCATCCAATGCCGCGTTAATCAGCGCGCGGGAATAATTGATCTTTATGCGTTCGCCAATCCCATAGGGGCCACCGTTCCAGCCGGTATTGACAAGCCAGCAGGATACGTCGTAGCGAGAGATTTTTTCTCGAAGTAACTCACCGTAAACCGTCGGGTTAAGAGCCATGAACGGGCCGCCGAAGCAGGTTGAAAAGGTGGCGGAAGGCTCTTTGACACCAGCTTCGGTGCCGGCAACCCGTGCGGTATAGCCGGAGAGGAAGTGGTACATGGCCTGTTCTTTTGTAAGGTGCGCGATCGGGGGCAGCACTCCGTATGCGTCGCAGGTCAGCATGATGATGTTGGTCGGATGACCTGCGGTTCCCGTAGGAACGATGTTGGGAATATGGGTCAATGGATATGAGGCGCGAGTGTTCTCCGTAAAAGATTCGTCGTTCAGATCCACTCGACGGGTACGGGTGTTGATGGCCACATTTTCAAGAATTGTCCCGAATTTGCGGGTTGTTGCATAAATCTCCGGTTCACTCTCCTTTGAAAGCCTGATGATCTTGGCGTAACAGCCCCCTTCGAAGTTGAACAACCCCTTGTCGTCCCAGCCATGCTCATCATCACCGATCAGCGCGCGGTTCGGGTCTGCGGAAAGGGTCGTCTTGCCGGTGCCCGAAAGGCCAAAGAAAATCGCTGAGTCGCCTTTCGGCCCCACATTGGCGGAACAGTGCATGGAGAGCACCCGCTGCTCGATGGGCAGGACATAGTTGAGTATGGTGAAGATGGCCTTCTTGATCTCACCGGCATAGCTGGTTCCTCCAATCAGAATCAGCTTCCTGGCCAGATTGACGATGATAAACGTTTCCGAGTGAGTTCCGTCCAGCGAGGGGATGGCGTGAAAGTCCGGCATGTCGATCAGCGCAAAGCTCGGCTGGTGGTTTTCGAGCTCTTCCGGGGTGGCGCGGATGAACATGTTGCGTGCAAAGAGTGAATGCCAGGCTTTTTCGGTAATAACGCGGATTGGAAGGCGGTGCTCCCTGTCCGCACCGGCAAAGCAGTCCTGTACGAACAGGTCGCGGCCATGCATGTAGGCCAGCATGCGCTTGAACAGTTCGTCGAATTTCTCAGGGCTAAAGGGTTTGTTGACCTTCCCCCAGGCGACATGTTCATGGGACGTCGGTTCATCGACGATAAATTTTTCGTTGGCGGCCCGGCCGGTATAATGACCTGTTTTTACGGCCAGTGCTCCCTGGTGGGATACCAGCCCCTCCCCGCGCTTGATAATCTGCTCATAGAGAACTGCGGTCGGAGGGGTCCAGTAAATGAGATTGGCATTGGCAATACCATGTTCTTCAAGCCCTGCGCCGCGTGTAACATCATTGAATTTCAATGCCATTCCTCCCAATAAAAAATATATTAAAAAAAATACCACAATTTGGCGCAAAACCAAACAGTTCTTGGCTCGAATTTCCAATAGCTGGCTGTAAACATGACTACATACCAGCAGCCATACCTACCCTGCCCTTGATTTGGAATTAGAATCACGCTGCCAGTTTGTAAGCTTCGGATGCCAGAATAATCTTATCATCCTCAACGGAAATGGCATGGGAACTGTGCTCGATCAGTTCGTACAGGCGGAGAAATTTGTCCACGTTGGATGGCTGGCCGGTTTTACGGCCGTAAAACTTTCCGTTTTGCGGAAATACCTCAGTGGCAATGTGATCGTCATAGACGGCAAAATCATAAGAACTGGTGGTATCGCGGTCGCTGATGTCGCTGGATGCGGGGCATTCATCACGGAATGCGATGCGTACTTCAATACCGTCCCAATATTGGGAAAGCAGTATCTTCCTGGCATCCGGATCAGTCAGGGCGTCGTGATCTATGACGAATATGCGGGTAACGGCAACTCCTTTGACGATTGCCCGCAGATTGGACTGGTAGAAGTTTACCAGCGCGCCGCGTGTATGCCAGCTGGGTGCCAGTGGAGCCACCGTCTTGATGCGCTGTTGTGCCTGATCGGAGCATTTGGCGCTTTCCAGATAGAATTCGGTTTCGTCAAGCGGGATGAATCCCTGCTGCAGGAGCGAGATGGTGCGTTTGGTTCCGGCCAAAACTTCCTGCGCTTTTGCATGGCATTCGAGATCGCTGATTCCGGCGATGGCAAAGGTGATTTCGTGGGCTTGGTGGTATTGGGCCGTCAGGGCGCCGTGGTTCCGTTCGATATCCTCTCTGAGCAGGTAGGTTGCCAGGGAGAGAAGAATGCCGATGCCGAAGATACTGTAGGCAGCTTCAGGGTAATGGAGCACCCGGTGAAAGAGTATCGCCAGACCGGCTCCGGTAAGAAACTCGATAAATACAGCCATTTGTTGAATTTTTTTACTTATCCTCATAGATTTCTCCTTGTGTGCGGATGTTAAACCCAATGCGGTAAAAATCACCTGGGTCCAGGAACAAAAAAAGCCGGGTCGCCAAACTATCATGGGTGTGATAGTTTGGCGACCCGGCTGTCTTGTGAAGACCCGTGGGTTTTCCGTCCCATCCTTGCGGATGGTTTAGTAGTATCTGCTATCGAAAAGCGGCTCCTGTATTGTGTTTTAATTGCAACATAGTACGGAGCATTTCCCCTGCTGTCAACATGAGATTCATCGCGTCAGTTGAGAATTCAGATAAGCATTGATAATGTCTAGATAAATTTCACGAGGTTTGCTGGTGCCGTCGCTGGGAGCTACCATGCCTTCAGATTCCATCATTTCAATGATGCGTGCTGCACGGTTGTAACCGATGCGTAGCCGGCGCTGCACCATGGAAATACTGGCCTGCTTGGTTTCAGATACCAGGCGCAGAGCATCTTCCCAACGCTCGTCCAACTCTTCGTCGCCACCTACCCCGCTTTTCTCGTCGCTGTCCTTCATCTCCATGATTGATTTGTCGTAGATCGGTTTGCCCTGCTTTTGCAGGAAATTTGCAACGCGCTGCACTTCGGAGTCGGATACGAAGGCGCCATGAATGCGATGCAGCCGCGAGGTTCCCGGAGGCATGAAGAGCATGTCGCCCGAACCGAGCAATGCTTCTGCTCCGTTGGTGTCCAGAATGGTACGGGAATCTACCTTGGAAGTCACCTGGAAGGAGATGCGGGACGGCAGGTTGGCCTTGATCAGGCCGGTGATGACATCCACCGACGGGCGCTGGGTGGCCAGGATCAAATGAATTCCCGAGGCGCGGGCCTTTTGGGCCAGGCGGGCAATGTGCTCCTCCACTTCGCGGCCGGCCACCATCATCAGGTCGGCCAACTCGTCCACGATCACCACGATATAGGGCATATGGCAATGCTCCAGCACTTCCACATCGTCTTCTACAACAAGAGGGATCGGGTCAATAGGCACTTCCCCTTCTTCGACAATCTCTATCAACTCTTCAATGATCTCGTCATCAGAGACGTTGTTAAGCTCTTCCTGCTCTTGAGCCTCGCCTGCCAGTTTTTTATTGTAGGAATCAATGTTACGGACTCCTTTGTCGGAGAGAAGCTTGTAACGGCGCTCCATTTCATTGACCGCCCATTTGAGCGCCAGAGAGGCTTTCTTGGGTTCAGTCACGACTGGCAACAGGAGGTGCGGAATACCCTCATACATGGAGAATTCCAGCATCTTGGGATCGACCATGATCATGCGCACATCACGGGGCCCAAACTTATAGAGCAGCGACAGAATCATGGTGTTGATGGAGACCGATTTACCTGAGCCGGTGGAACCGGCAACCAGAAGGTGCGGCGCCTTGGCCAGATCGGTAACCACCGGAATGCCGGCAATGTCTTTACCCAGTGCCAGGGGAAGTTTCATCTTGTTGTGATGAAACTCCTCGCAATTGAAAATCTCGCTCAGAAAGACCATGTCGCGGTCGCGGTTAGGCACCTCTACCCCTACGACGCCTTTGCCGGGAATGGGAGCCACGATGCGGATCGACATGGCCTGCAGCGCCATGGTCAGGTCATCGGCCAGCCCGGCAATGCGGCTGATCTTGATGCCCGGTGCGGGTGAAAACTCGTACATGGTGATAACCGGACCGGGACAAATTTCCACAACTTCACCGTCGATTCCATAGTCTTTAAGCTTTTTCTCCAGCAGCCGGGCGTTCATGTTAAGAGCGTCACGGTCCAGCTTTTTTTCAGAGGGCGGCGGGTTATCCAAAAGTGAAAAAGGTGGTGTCCGAAAGTCACCTTCTGCTTTGAGGAACTCAAACGTTTCCTGCACCGCAGCAGTCTTTTCAGCTTCCTTTTTCTTATCCTTGGCTTTTTTGAAGATGTTGGGTGCTGGTGGCGGCGGTGTGGGGGATTTTATGACCGGGCCGGAATTGGGAGCCGGCATACCCTCCTTTTTTGCCTTTTCACGTTGCTGCTCCTGCTGTAAAAGGGTGCGCCGTTCCCGCCAGACGGTCCATTTCGCTTTTAGAGCTTCCAGCCACCAGCCGGCAAAGAGCACAAAAGAAAAGTGAGAAAGGATCATGATCGTGGAAGCCAATAAGGACAACAACAGGAGCATGGCTCCGGTCGTGCCGACAGTTCCCTTGAGAAAACGGGCGGTCATGACACCTACGGCTCCGCCGGTGGGAATCTGTTGTCCGAAAAAAGCAACGGTGTCACTGAAAAAAGCGAACAGGGTTGAAAGTGAAAAAACCAGTCCCAATGCCGCCAGCAGCTTATAGGAACGCAGGCGAACTTCCTTGAAACGGAAAAGGGTATAGGCCATGTAGAGTATGGCCAACGGAGCCAGGTAAGATGCCAGTCCGAAGCTGCTGAAGAACAGGTCTGCCACCTGCGCTCCCAACCGGCCGCCAAGGTTGTGGATGGCTCCCACGTTGGAATAGTTGTTCCAGGAGACATCATTTGCATTGAAGGATACAAATGTCAGCAGGAGGAAGAGGCCGGTGGTCGCCAACGCCATGCCCTGTAATTCTTTGATAAGTTTTTCTTTTTTAGGAGTTTCCATAATGTCCCGATGTGTATGCTGTGGGTGAAATAAATTGAAACATCATAACCGTAAGAGATGTGAGGTGGCAAAGAAAAAAAGAAACTCATATTCTCGGCATATTTGCCGGACAATCGAAATTTTGCTAATGAAAACGACAAAAAAGGGGACAGGCACCTGTCCCAATGATGCGCCTGCCCCCTGTAGCCGTGAGATGTGCCGTAGCTTCAGCCCAGTTGCTTTTTTTTCCGTTCCTCCAGCAACATATCCAACGCCAGCAAGGCCACTCCTACACAGATAAACGAGTCCGCTATGTTGAAAGCCGGCCAGTGGTTATTCTTCCAGTAGACATCCAGAAAATCAATTACCTCGCCCTGACGCAACCGATCTATCAGATTGCCGACGGCGCCGGAAAAAATCATGGACAGAGATATTTGGGCCAATTTCTGATCATTGCGCAGTTTTCCAAAGGCCACCAGAATGACCAGACTGGCGATCAATGAAATGGTGATGAAAAAGGGGAGCCTCCAGGATGCCTGGGAGAGGAAGCTGAAGGCCGCTCCCTTGTTTCTGATGTAGAAAATATTGAAAAACCCGTCGATGACCGGAATGGACTGGTAGAGCGACATGGTCCGGTCGATGTACGCCTTACTGGCCTGGTCCATGATCAGGCCGATGGCGGCGATTATACCGAAAAGAGTCCAGCGCCGCATGGTCATCTCACCGCCGCAGTGCATTTGGGGCAAATTGTCGGGTGTTGACTATCGGTGCCCAGTTGCTCGCTGTAGCACCAGCAGCGTTCGCATTTTTCACCAGGTGCAGCGCTGACCTGGATTTTCAGGCCGGCAATGGATTCCGAACCCCATGACTCCCCTTCCAGGGTTTCTTTTAGTTCCACCTTTGAGACAATAAAGATGCTTTGCAATTCCTGCTGGAATTCGCGCAGGAAGGCGAGCAGTTCCTCTGGGGCGGCGATGATAACCGCCGCATCCAGGGAATGGCCGATGGTTTTGGCTGCCCGGGCCAGTTCAAGCGCTTTGGAAACATCGGCGCGTACCTTGATAATCTGCTCCCAGCGCGATGCCAGATCGGTGTTCTTCCATTCCGGGTTCAGAGCCGGGAAAGCAGCCAGGTGAACGCTGTTATGGGTGCGGGCCTGCATATGCTGCCAGACCTCGTCGGCGGTAAAGGAGAGTACCGGCGCCAGTAAACGCACCAGGGTATCCAGAATACGGTACATGGCGGTTTGGGCACTCAGACGCGCAAGAGAGCCCGCCTTGCTGGTGTACATGCGATCCTTGAGTATATCCAGATAGAAGGAACTCATCTCCACTGAGCAGAATGAGGTGACATCCTGGTAGATGATGTGAAATTCATATTCGCGGTAGGCGGTTAATACCCGCTCCTTGAGCAACTCCAGTTGATGCAGCGCCCAGCGGTCGATTTCAAGCATATTGTCAAATTCGACCGTCTGGGTTTCGAAATCAAAGTCGTTGATGTTGCCAAGGATATAGCGGCAAGTGTTGCGGATGCGCCGGTATGCTTCGGCAACGCGGGTCAGGATCTCTTGGGAGATGCGATTGTCGGCGCGATAGTCCTGGGCCGCGCACCATAAGCGCAGAATGTCGGCGCCAAATTTCTTGATGACATCCTCGGGTGCCACAACATTGCCCAAAGACTTGCTCATCTTGCGTCCCTGGCCATCCAGCACAAACCCGTGAGTCAGTACGTTCTTGTAGGGGGCGCGGCCTCGCGACCCGACACTTTCCAGCAACGAAGAATGGAACCAGCCGCGATGCTGGTCGCTTCCTTCCAGGTACAGGTCAGCCGGTGAGTGCAGTTTGGGATTGGACTCCAGTACCGCAGCATGGGAAACGCCGGAATCAAACCACACATCCAGAATATCGTTTTCTTTTTCAAAAGAGGTTGCCCCGCATTTCGGGCACTTTGTTCCTTCCGGCAGCAGTTTTTCGGCGTCCCAGTCAAACCAGACATCTGAGCTTTCCGTTTTGAAAATCCGGGCAATGTGATCCATCAGGGCGCCGTCGGCAATATATTCCCCGCACGCGGTACAGGAGAAGGCAGTGATCGGAACGCCCCAGGAGCGCTGGCGCGAAACGCACCAGTCGGGGCGGTTTTCGATCATGCCGTAGATCCGCTCGCGGCCCCATTTCGGAATCCATTCCACTTGGCCGATGGCTTCAAGCGCCTTGGAGCGCAGGTCATTCTGCTTCATGCTGATGAACCACTGTTCCGTGGCGCGGAAGATGATCGGTTTTTTGCAGCGCCAGCAGTGGGGATAGGAATGGCTGATGATGGATGTCTGCAGCAGGGCGCCGACTTCGTTCAGTTTGTCGATGACGCTCTGATTGGCGGCAAAAACCTGCTGGCCACCAAAGAACTCCACGTTCTGGAGATACTTGCCGTGGTTATCCACCGGGTTGTAGATCTCCAATCCTTCTTTCAGGCCCAGTTCATAGTCTTCCTGGCCGTGGCCGGGGGCGGTGTGGACGCAGCCGGTACCGGCATCAAGCGTAACGTGTTCGCCCAACAGTATGATCGAGTCGCGGTCGTAGAAAGGGTGTTTGCAACGTTTGCGCTCCAGCAGGGTTGCGGAAAAGGTGGCAATGACCTTACCCGTAAGGCCGACCGTTTCCAGAAAACTGTCTTTAAGCGCTTCCGCTACGATGAGCACTCCCTTTTCCGTTTCCAGGGCGACATAGTCAAATTCAGGGTGCATTGCAACGGCCAGGTTGGCCGGGATTGTCCAGGGAGTGGTTGTCCAGATTACCACATAAGCCTGTTTGCCTGCCAAAGCGGGAATTGCAGCGGAAACATCATCCTGCAGCGCAAATCGCACAAAGATGGATGGCGAACTGTGATCGGCATACTCGACTTCTGCTTCAGCCAGGGCGGTTACGCAGGAAGAGCACCAGTGCACCGGTTTGCGTCCGCGGTACAGCCCGCCGTTATGGGCGAATTTGGCCAACTCGGTCGCGGTCTGTCCCTCATATTCATAATTCATGGTAAGGTAGGGATTTTCCCAATCGCCCTGGATTCCCAGCCGTTTGAATTCATCACGCTGAATGGCCACGAACTTAGCGGCGTATTCGCGGCAGAGCTTGCGCATTTCCAACTTGGAGATATGGTGTTTTTTGGAACCAAGGTTTTTCTCCACCTGTAACTCGATGGGGAGTCCATGGCAGTCCCAACCCGGCACATAAGGGGCACGAAACCCCTCCATGCGTTTGACCCTGAGAACGATATCCTTAAGGACTTTATTAAGAGCATGGCCGATGTGGATGTGGCCGTTGGCATACGGGGGACCGTCGTGCAGAATGAAGAGAGGTTTATCCTTGCCCTCGGCTTCCATGGCGGCATACAGGTCGTTTTTTTGCCAGGTGGCGAGCATTTCCGGTTCGCGTTGGGGCAGGTTGGCTTTCATGGGAAAGTCGGTCTGGGGCAGATTGAGAGTATCCTTATATTCCATGAAACGAGCTCCTCAGTGGTAATTCTGTGTAAAATCATATCAAATTACAGAGATATGGGCAAAATGTCAAGGAAGGTCAAGCTGGCGCCCGCTATACAAATTTGGAAAAAGGACCTCCCCTGGGTTCATTGCGTTTTCATCGAGGCTTGGTAGAATTTAACTATCCCGTCTGCCATATCGTCCGAATTGTTTGTCAAGGAGGTCGACCGTGCGTGGAAAAGACATTGACCAGGATACTGACCAGACAACCATAGGCCGGATTAGCCACTCTCCTGATGTGGTTAAAGCACCTTCCGCAGCACAAGGACAGCATTTTTCCGTATTTCTGGAGCATCTTCCTTTGGCGGTTTCCATCAAGGATGAGGCGGGGCGCTTTTTGTTTGCCAACGAATACATGAAAGACCTTTTAGGGGCTGACAATCCGATTGGAAAAACTCTCGGGGAACTGCTTCCTCCTGACACGGCGTCCAAGATTGCCGAAAAAGACCAGCAATCTCTCATTCAGGGGCTGCTGCTGGTTTTGAATACTGTCCGTGACACCTATGGTGATGATCGCATTTTCGAAACCTACAAATTTCCGTTGCCCATGCCGGGGGGCGAAGTCTTGCTGGGCAGCATTTCAGTGGACATTACCGCACGTAAACGGGTTGAACAGTCATTGGCTTTGAAACAGATGCAACTTGAAGAACTGAATCGCTCTCTGGAGCAGCGCGTCAAACAAACCGTGGACGAGTTACGCCAGAAGGACCAGTTGCTGATCCAGCAGAGCAGGCAGGCTGCCATGGGTGAGATGATCAACAATATTGCCCATCAGTGGCGGCAGCCGCTCAACAATATTGGTCTGATCATCCAAAACCTGCAATTGCAGTACGAGGCGGGTGAGATGGATTCCGGGCAGATGGCGGCGGAAATTGGCAAAACCATGGATGTCATTGCTTATATGTCCCGAACCATCGATGATTTCCGCAATTTTTTTCATCGGGACAAGGAGCGCCAGACGTTTGTCGTCAACGAAATGGTTTCCCGTTCACTGGACTTCCTTCTTCCCGGCCTGAAAAATAACGGGATTGCCGTGGAATACCGGGAGGAGCCGAACGTGACTGCTAACGGCTATCCCAGAGAGTATATGCAGGCATTGCTCAACATTTTCAATAACGCCAGGGATGTGCTGTTGGAGCGCGGTGCGCCGCAACCGTTGATCCGCATCAAAATCTTTCGCGAAAACCGGCGCTCTGTCGTTACCATCCATGATAATGGCGGCGGTATCAGCGATGATGTGCTTCCGAAAATATTTGATCCCTATTTCACGACAAAAGAACAGGGCAAGGGGACCGGCATAGGTCTCTACATGTCCAAGACGATCATTGAAAAGAATATTGAGGGCAGCCTGACAGCCTGCAATATCGATGGTGGCGTCGAGTTCAGGATTGAGGTCTGAGTTTGAGCAAGTATTAAAGTTTTACTCCTTGCATTTACTTGCTCTCTCTGTTAGCTTTTGAGACCTTTAATCGCATTTTTAACCGTGGAAAGGATCGCATACAAATGCTTAAAATACTGGATTATCTATTTGGGATGTTTTCTAATGATTTGGCAATCGATTTGGGTACCGCAAATACACTCGTTTATCTGAAAAATAAGGGCATTGTTGTGCGCGAGCCATCGGTCGTTGCCGTGCAAAGGATGCCCAATGGGCGTCAAATGGTGCTTAAAGTCGGTATGGAAGCCAAACTGATGTTGGGGCGTACTCCTGGCTCCATTACCGCCATTCGCCCCATGAAGGATGGCGTTATAGCCGATTTTGACATTACCGAAGAGATGCTGCGCTACTTTATCCAGAAGGTACATAACCGTAAGACCCTGGTTCGTCCCAGAGTCGTGATCTGCGTGCCATCCGGCATTACCCAGGTGGAGCAGCGCGCTGTCAAAGAATCGGCGGAATCCGCAGGCGCTCGCGAAGTGTATTTGATTGAAGAGCCGATGGCCGCTGCCATAGGGGCCGGTTTGCCGATCACCGAAGCATCCGGAAACATGATCGTCGATATTGGTGGTGGTACGACCGAAGTGGCTGTTATCTCCCTGGCAGGCGTCGTTTTTGCCCAGTCCACCCGTATGGGGGGCGACAAAATGGACGAGGCGATAGTGCAGTTCATCCGCAAGAAGTATAATCTTCAGATTGGTGAACGCATGGCGGAATCGATCAAGATAGAGATCGGCGAGGCCTATCCCGGTCCTGAGTTGCTGACAAAGCTGGTTAAAGGGCGCGACCTGGTTTCGGGCATTCCCAAAACCATTGAGGTTAATTCCGATGAGATTCGCGATGCGCTGAAGGAAGCGGTCAACGCAATCGTCGATACGGTGCGTATCTGTCTTGAAAAAACTCCGCCGGAACTGGCGGCCGATATTGTGGATAAGGGAATTTTTCTGGCCGGAGGCGGTGCGCAACTCCGCAATTTGGACATGTTGCTGCGTGACGTGACTAAAGTGCCGGTGCTGATCGCCGAAAATCCCCTGGATTGTGTTGCCCTCGGTTCCGGCAAGGTACTTGATGAGCTTGATCTGCTCCGACGCGTTTCAATATCTGCCTGATCACATTAAAGTTTACTGAATCGGCGATTGAGCGGGGAGCGTTGTATACGCCCCTGCTCAATCTTTTTTTGAACTATGCCATCTCCTACCGTTGACATAATCGTCCCTGTCTGGAACAACCGCTTTGAAGCCCGTGCTTGCCTCAGCGCGATTTTGACTCATTCGCCCGGATTACGTTTGATCATTGTTGACAACGGTAGCGACCGCCAAACCCAACTGGCTCTGGAAGAGTTCACAGAACCGCTTGGCGAGCAGTGCCTCTTGCTTTCCTCCGACAGAAACGTCGGGTTGGTGCGGGCAATAAATAGGGGACTGGCCCGCTCGGACAGCGACTTCGTCATTATCGTGCGTCCGCATGTTACCGTGACCGACGGATGGTTGGACGGGTTGCTCGCAGCAGCGGAGCACGGCATTGCCTCTCCGGTTTTCAGCGGTAGCGGAGCCCCTTTTCCCAGTCCGTTTGCGCGCGGTTGCACCTGCATGGAGACGCTCACCATTTCCTTTTCCACGCTGGCAATCAAGAGTGAGATACACATGCTGATCGGCGGGTTCGATGAACAGCTGGATGGCGGTGAATGGTGTCTGAAAGATTACGCCAGCCGCGCTGGCAGTAAAGGGTACCGAACCTGCATAACGTCCAATTCGGTGGTTGATTGCGGCCCGGATGCCATTTTGGGTTCGGACGCGCGCCGACAGGAGCTGGCTCGTGCAAGTCAGGCTGCGTATGTTGAACGTTGGGGGGCAGGCTGCCACTATGGTGTCTATTTCGGTCGCGAAACCGAGGTAGATGGTCTGGGCGATTCTGTTGAAACTATTTTGCGCGGTGCACGCCGGGGGCACCGCTTCACTCTGCTCTTGCATCGCAAGCAGGCTTCAGGTTTTCGTCGCATGGGCTGGGACTGCCTGCACACATCCATTGAGATTAATATTTTATCTCGGTTCATGCCTCAGCGCGATTTACGGCGGGCATGTATGGCGTATCCCGAGATGATTGTGGTTCAAGATGCTGATGGAGAAGCGTTCAGTGGCAGTACAAAAATCATTCCTTTCAGCAAGATTTGTACGTGAACGTGCTTTGCCATAACCGGTTCTAAGAGCAACTATTACCAGAGGTATTTAATGATCAAAGAGATTACGACGCAGTTGCAGGCCCAACGGGCGGTGTTTGAGATAATCGTACGGGACATGCCTCCGTTGATCGCGGACATGGCTGGCAGACTGGTTGAAACATTCAAAGGTGGCGGCAAGCTGCTCGTAATGGGCAATGGCGGTTCGGCTGCCGATGCTCAGCATTTTGCTGCTGAAATCGTGGGGCGCTTCAAGATGGAGCGTAAGGCATTACCTGCTGTAGCGCTTACTACCGATACATCTATTCTCACCGCTATCGGCAACGATTACGGCTATGATGCCATCTTCCGGCGTCAGGTCGAGGCTTTGGCCTGTCCCGGCGATACGGTGATTGGCATTTCGACGAGCGGAAATTCTCCCAATGTGCTTAGTGCGTTGGAGTTGGCGCGTGAGCGGGGGTGTTATACCATCGGTCTCTTGGGAAAGGATGGCGGCAGCATAAAGGAAGTATGTGATCTGGCGCTGGTCGTGCCTTCATCGAATACGCCCCATATTCAGGAGGGGCATATCACCATCATTCATATCGTGTGTGATCTGGTTGAGAAATCGCTGTTTGCATAACTCCTGAATTCATAACGCTTCCATACCTCCGCTAGCCTGAAAGGCCTCTGCCTTGGGCGCTTCCGCGGTATGTGGCGATAGGACGGAGACTCACCTGAACTGACGACTGCAGCGACACAGGCGGCGTTGTGGCCCCGGCTCTTTCAGGCACTCCGGTATTCCAGTGTCATGGATTCAGAAGATAAAATCGGTTTTGGGTTCGGATTGGAATCATAGGGCAATGATCTTTGAACATGGAACGGAGTAGGTGTGGATCGTAAATCAATTGAATCGCTTTTCAATAAGATACGTTCTGTTCAGTGTCTGGTAGTTGGAGACCTGATGCTGGATGAATACTTGTGGGGCAAGGCCGAGCGTATTTCTCCCGAGGCCCCCGTGCAGGTGGTGGATGTTGTTCGGGAAGAACTGCGTTTGGGGGGCGCCGGTAATGTTGTCAACAATTTGGCTGAGTTAGGGGCGCAGGTCACGGTCTGTTCGGTTGTCGGTGAGGATGAAAACGGTCAGGCGCTGCTTAGTGCCTTCGGCCGCAAGGGAGTTGCTACTGACGCCATCTTTCATGATCCTGAGCGCAGAACCAGTCGCAAAACACGGGTGGTGGCCGCCCATCAGCAGATTGTCAGGATTGATCGTGAATCGCGTGTGGCGCTTTCCCCAAGGATCGAACAATTGGTTTGCGACTGGATTCGTTCAAACTGCAAACGGTTCAACGTGATTTTGCTTTCCGATTATCTCAAGGGTGTGCTGACCTCAAAAGTGATTGCAACCATTCTCACGGTGGCGCGCCCAGCTGGTATTCCCGTACTGATCGATCCCAAGGGCGTCGATTTTACGCGTTACAATGGCGCTACCATTTTGACCCCCAACCGCAAGGAAGCCGAGGCTGCTTCGGGGATTGCCATTCGCGATACGGATTCTCTTGAGCGGGCTGCCCGCGCCATCATGGACCGGGTTGGGTTGGAACACCTGTTGATCACCCGTAGCGAAGAAGGGATGTCGCTTTTCTCGAAAGTTTCCGAACCGGTGCACATCCCCACCGAGGCACGCGAGGTGTTCGATGTCTCTGGAGCCGGTGATACCGTGCTGGCAACTCTGGCGGCAGGCATGGCGGTCGGCATGGGGATTGCCGAAGCTGCGCGGCTTGCCAATATCGCTGCCGGTATTGCTGTGAGCAAGTTGGGTACATCAACGGTGGTGCCAGCGGAAATCATCAATACCGTAGCGATGGCCCACAGTGATAGTGACTCAAAAATCAAAAACCGCGATGTGCTGGCTACCCTGATCGAGGCGGAAAAAGCCCGCGGAAAGCGGGTGGTCTTTACCAACGGCTGTTTTGACCTTCTCCATGCCGGGCATGTCAAGTATCTTCAGAAGGCCCGCAACCTGGGAGATCTTTTGGTATTGGGATTGAACAGCGATGCATCGGTGCGAAGGCTGAAAGGCGAGAAACGTCCGCTGATTGGCGAGGACGAGCGCGCACATATTCTGGCGGCATTGGATTGCATTGATTATGTGGTTATCTTTGAAGAGGATACGCCGCTTGAGTTGATCGCTGCGTTGAAGCCGCATATTTTGGCCAAGGGGGGGGATTATACTCCCGAAGGGGTAGTAGGCAAGGATCTGGTTGAAGCGTACGGCGGCCGGGTTGAGCTGGTATCGTTTGTTGACGGTAAATCAACCACCAACATTATTGAACGGGTGCTGGAACGCTATTCCTGAGAAGTATTTACCCCTTGTTTTGTGTGGTTTTTATGAGATAAATCTGATATTGAAATCAGGGTTAATTCATTGAACAGGAGTGGCCATGACACCGGAAACCGTCAATAACAGGGAATTGTGGGTACTCGGTATAAAGCCGGGCATGGGACGGGAGGAGTTGCTCTGTTCCTATCTGTCGGAAGGCGGTTATCGTAACCGGCTTGGACAGATTGAAAGCTTCGCTGATGAACATCCGCTCGGCATAGTATTGGACGTATCACCTTTCTCGGATGACGGCTGGGGGCTGCTGCTTCGATTAAAAAAGGACCCGCTTACTCGCAATATTCCGGTGTTGCCGGTGTTTCTCAGCGAAAACGGCAAGGTTGGCGGAGTGTTTCCGGTTGCAGGATTTTTCACCCTGCCCGTTGATGAGAATCATTTGCTGGAACGTCTGGCGGTCTATGGCCTTACCGAAGATGCCGAGACCTGGGATCTGCAGGCACTGGTCGTATCCCGCACAGGGGAGGAAAAACTCTCAAAGGCAATTGAATCGGTGGGTTTTGAGGTTGTCAAGGCCTACACCGGCAAGGAAACCCTGGCGCTTACCTCTATCCATCCGCGGTACATGGCTTTTGCCTGCCTGATGCTGCCGGACATGACCGCCTTTGAATTGCTTGAAAAATTCAGGTATTACCCCTATAGCAGCAATACCCCGATTTTTGTTTTGCTCAAGGAAGATATGAAGGAAGGGGAAAAAGTTGCCATGAGCAGGGAAATTGCGAGTCTGGTCAGCAAGAAGCAGCTTACTCAAGAGGAATTTCTGGCCTATTTGCGGCGCCGCGAGTAAGGCTTTTCTTCACCGCTTCAAATGAAAAGAGCCGTTCACCTGACGAATATTCCGGGTGAACGGCTCTTTTTTTATGCCGCTGTCTTTATAACGGAGATATTACAGAATCCCCGGCAGCTCCTTCAACTCAACATTGGCTTTGCTTTTGAGCTCCTTGGCCCATTTGCTGAAGCGTTCTTCGGATTTCTTACGATAAAGCGTTTCTTCGATTTCTGATTTGACACTCTCGAATGCCTTCAGCTTGCCCTTGGTCCGTTCCTCCAGCTTGATCAAATGAAATCCCAGAGGAGTATAGACCAGCTCACTTACCTCACCCGGCTTCAATGACAAAATGGCTTGTTCCAATTCCGGCTGCATGTCCCCTTTTTTGAAACTGCCCAGATCGCCACCGTCTTTACGGGCAGCCGGATCCGTGGAGTATTGTTTGGCCAATTCGGCGAAATCCTTGCCGCTTCTGGCCTCGGCCAGCACAAACAAGGCCGAGGTCATGGTGCGCTTGATTTCCTCGGGGGGAGCTTTCTCGTTGGTCTTGAAGAAGATATGCCGGGCATGGAAGGTCTCCTCTTCCCGGTATTTATCCTGGTTTGCATCGTAATAGGCGCGTATTTCGGTTGCACCCACCTGAATCTTGGCGCGAACCTCCATGCTGACCAGTTTTAGTTTTTCGAGCTGCTCCTGCAACTGGGTTTTGTACTGGTCGTAGGAGAGCCCCTGGCCGGCAAGCGCCTTTACCAGTTCCTCCTGATTCAAATTATTCTGCCTCTTAACATCTTCGATAGCCTGGCGGATTTCGTCTTCGCCGATTTTGATATTCAATTCCTTGATTTTCTGCTCGACAAGTTTCTTTTCCACCAGGGCGTCCAGTACCGAACGACGGATCCGGCTGCGTTCGGCGTCATCCAGAGAAGCCTTTTTCTCGCTTTCATGGATGATAGGGCGCGCTTCGTGGTTGACCTCATACAAGGTGATGATTTCGTCATTGACCACGGCGACTATCGCATTCAGCAGCTTTCCCGACGCGATGATCTTGGGTGGCGGAACATCGGGCTGATCAACCTTGAATGTCGGCGCAACCGACGTCTTCTTCACAAGGGCTTGATCTTTTGCACATCCGTTGAACACAAGCACACACATACAAACAGGCAGCAAGGCGAATGAAGTTCGTTTCATAAATGGGGTTCTCATTTTAGTGCATCAAACGCAGAAGGGTGGGCAGATAGCCCACCCTTCTCGTTGCTCAGACAGAGTGATTGTTAATTCCAAGTCCGCAAAAGAAATTATTTTTTCTCAGGGGCGGCCGGGGCCGGTTTTTGATCGGCGTTCTTTTTGGTATCCATCGTATTCAGAACATCATCCTTGATGGTGATTTTGGCGCTTTTCTTAAGTTCATCCTTGATTTTCAGGAAGATCTCCTGTTGTTTGCTCGGCATGATGGCGGCCTTGATCTGAGTCTTGACTTCGTCAAAAGGACGTGTGCCGGCGGCACGTTTGCCGGTCAGTTTGATGATGTGGTAACCAAAATCGGATTTGACTATATCTGAAACCTGGCCTTCCTTAAGAGCCAAGGCGGCCTTTTCGAAAGCAGGAACCATGGATCCCTTGCCGAACCAGCCCAAGTCGCCTCCCTTGGCCGAAGAGGAATCGACTGAATATTTCTTAGCCAAATCCTCAAATTTGGCGCCAGCCTTGAGTTGGGCCTGGATGTCCTGGGCCTCTTTTTCGGTTTTTACCAAGATATGGCTGGCCTTAATCTGATCGCCAGCTTTGAATTTTTCAATATTCTGGTCGTAAAATTTCTTCAAATCAGCATCGGAAACCTGGGCATCAGCCTCAACCTTCTTTTTCAGGAATGTTTCGACAATCAGTCTCTTTTTCAGTTCCTGAAGCTTTTCATCAATTTCAGGCCCCTTGTCAATACCGTCTTTGGCTGCTTTTTGCAGGATCAATTCGCGGATTACCATGGTTTCCAGCATTTCTTTGCGGCCTTGCGGGGTGTCGGCCATGGCTCTGAGGTATTCCGGGAGGTTTTTTACTTCACGGTCGAAGTCGCCGGTGGTGATTGTGCTTCCGTTAACTTCAGCAAGTACCGGCCCTTCTTTTTTTCCTTCCGATTTTGAACCCGGTGTTCCCTGGCAGCCGATCAGAGCGATGGCGCAAAGCGTAACAGCTATACATTTTGTTTTCGTGATTGTGTTCACAGAAAACTCCTTTTCGATCGCGTAAATTTGTAAAAATCTTTAAAAAACTAGCATACAAGGCATGCCTTTTCAAGAGCTTTCTGGCGGGTTTTCCAAAAGCCGGATATTCGGCGGCAGGTAAGCACTGTTGGAGGCAAATCCCAATCAGTCTTGGCGGAACAATTGGACCCGGCCGGTTTTCCCGCGTCCCCTCGCAGCAGGAACCTTCTCATGCTCTTCAAATATCCGTATGACTCCGAATTGGCCGTCATAGCCCGGCTGGCGGATTACGCGTCCGGCGCGGATGCGGCTGACCGCTTCGGCCAGCAGTGGCGCAACTTGGCGGATTTCCTCCAAAGAGGTTTGCAGCAACAGATTGAATTCGGAACCGAACCGGTCAATCACCTGGGCATACTGCCGCAGCACTTCCTTGGAAGATGGCCCGACTCCCAGAATTTCGCTCAACACTTCAGGGAGCGGAACCAGGCTGAAGGCCTCCGGCGCATCCGGCTTATGGAGCGGTTTTGTCCGGTCAGCCAAATCCATGACCCGATGGTGAACCCCCACGGTGAGCGCTTTTCCACACACCGGGCAGCGCATACCGGCTAATGCGCGTGTTTCATGAGGGTCGAGACAGACATTGCAGAAGCGGTGCCCGTCGGAGTGATACTTACCTTCTTCGGGAAAAAACTCGACCGTTCCCCGGAACGTTTCCCGGCGGTTATCCCTGATGGCATTTCGCAGCGAAAAAAAATCCAGTCCGGTGGAGAAGAGGTTGACTTCCCGCCCGAGCTTGGAGGGCGAATGACAGTCCGAATTGGAGATCAGGGCGAAGCGGTCCAGGGCCGATATCGTGCGATTCATGTCCGGATCGGACGAAAGACCGGTTTCCAGCGCAAAGACATGGCTGGTCAGATCGCCAAAACAGTCTTCAATGCGATCGAAGCCCGAACGGGAGCCGAAAAGTGAGAACCATGGGGTCCAGATGTGGGCCGGAACCAGGAACCCCTCAGGCGCCTCTTCGAGCAGAATTTCCAGCAGATCGCGGCTATCGAGTCCCAGAATCGGCCGCCCGTCGGAGATGAGGTTGCCGATGCCCGACAGTCGGGTGTTAATCCGCTCCGCCGATTCAAAATCCGGTACATAGAGCAGATTATGGACTTTTCTAACCTTTTCATGGCGTTTGTAAATACAACTGATTTCCGCGGACAGCATGAAACGTACTACTGAAATGGTCGGCGTTACATCAGAAAGCGGCGAGGGCAGTGTATTTTCGTCTTTCAGCCGGAACAAGCCCGGCTCGGCGGGTTCCAGTTCGTCTTTCAGGTTACTGAGCCAGCCGGGATGGGTAAAATCACCGGTGCCGACAACCTGTATTCCCTTGATACGGGCCCAGGCAGCCAGGCCTGCCAGATTGCTTTCAGCGCTGGTAGCGCGAGAATAGGGGGAATGGATATGAAGATCCGCAATGTAGTCCATAGTGATGGCATCGTAGCAGAATATGGCGCAGGGGTGAAGAGTAATCCGGCGATGGATTCGGATAGGAAGCATTGCGGGCAAGTATCATTTTGATTGCATCTCGCCGGAAGACTCTTTAGACTTGAGCCAAATCATGATTAATAAAGACAAACTCAAACAAAAAGCCAAGGAGATTTTATCTCTGGACAGTCACCCCGGCCATATTGCGGCGGGGTTCTCCGTGGGGGTATTCATCAGTTTTACTCCGCCGATTCCCGGATTGCACACTGCCCTGGCGGTTGCCGTTGCCTTCATATTCAGGCTTAACAAATTGACCTGTCTGGCCGGTTCCTGGGTCAATTCTCCGATTACGGTCATCCCTTCCCTGATATTTTGTTACAAACTGGGCGCGCTGATTCTCGGCTGTCATTCGACGGCTCTTCGATTGCGAGGACTTGACTGGCCGCATGTCAGAGGGCTTTTGATCCATCACGCCAAGCCGCTGCTGCTGGGGTGTTCGATTGTGGGGTTCGTGGCTGCGGTTATTGCGTATTTTGCCTGTTATGGGCTGGTTGTGTTTTTCCGGAATAAGGATGCTGCTCTGGTGGAGCTGACGCGGGAAATGGAAGAAGTTGGCGAGGAGTTGGAGTAGGACGGGCCTTGCACCCGTCCCACCTCTCTATTTCTTATCTTCCCAGGATTGGGCTCATTACTTGATATGTCAGATAGGCTACCATGGCTGAAGCTGGTATGGTCAGAACCCAGGCAATCACAATACGCTGGGCGACCTTCCAGTTGACGGCAGTGATTCTTTTCGAAAGTCCGACCCCGAGAATGGCGGAAGTGATGACGTGGGTGGTGCTGGTGGGCATGCCAAAGGCCGCGGCCCCCATGATGACGCCAGCTGAAGCGGTCTCAACGCAGAAGCCGTGCACTGGCTGAAGTTTGACGAAATCGCGTCCCACGGTTTTGATGATACGCCATCCTCCCCCTGCGGTTCCCAACGCCATGGCGGTAGCACAGGCAACCATGACCTCCCAGGGAACGCTAAATGTTTTGAGAAATCCGTAGCTGACCAGAGCCAGTGTTATGACCCCCATGGATTTCTGGGCGTCGGCCATGCCGTGGGAAAAGGCCATGAAAGCGGCCGAAACAACCTGTAGATGGCGAAATGCCTGATTGAGGCCGCTTGGCGCTTTGTTGCGGAACACCCAGTAGATGAGCAGCATGAACAGAAAGCCGATAACCGTTCCCATGATCGGGGAAAGGATCAGGGCCAGAACAATGGTCTTGAGCCCGCTGAGCTTGAGGGCTCCAAGACCGGCGTGGGCGAATACCGATCCCATGATTCCGCCGATGATGGCGTGGGAGGACGATGAAGGAAGGCCATAATACCAAGTGATCAGATCCCAGATAATTGCTCCCAGGATGCCGGCCAGCACCACCATCTGGGTTATGTTGGAGCTGTCCACGATTCCCTTGCCGATGGTTGACGCTACCTTGGTCGAGATCATGGCGCCGGTAAAATTGAGGACGGCTGCCATGATGATCGCGGCCTTGATGGACAGAGCCCTCGTCGAAACGCAGGTGGCAATGGCATTGGCCGTGTCATGGAAACCGTTGATGTAGTCGAAAGCCAACGCTGCCAGAATGACCAGGCAAAGCATTAGAAAGGCTGGATCAAGCATTCTTTACCACCACGCTTTCGAGAATATTTGCCGCGTCTTCACATTTGTCAGTGGCTTTTTCCAGTGTTTCGTAGATTTCCTTCCACTTGATGAGTTGGAATGGGTCCTTCTCTTCGTCGAACAGGATGCTGATGGCTTCACGGCAGACCCGGTCAGCCTCGTTTTCCAGCGCGTTTATTTCTACGCAGAGCGCAAAGAGCTTTTCGTTGGATTGTTTTCCCAGCATGGCAACCGCTTTGTCCACCACGATACAGCTTTGGAGAATGATGAATCCGAGTGATTTGGCCTGAGACGGGATGCTTTCCACGTTATACATGATTATCCGTTGTGCGCAGACATCGATCAGGTCGAGGATATCGTCCAGCTTGGATGACAATGCGTAGATGTCTTCGCGGTCGAGCGGCGTGACAAAAGTTTTGTTGAGTTTCTGGATAATGGAGTGGGTGATGGCATCACCCTTATGCTCCCGCTCCTTGATGTTGCGCTGGCTCTCGGCAGGATTGTCAAAGTTGTCCAGCATTTCCTTGAGCAGCTTGGCCCCCTCGATGATATTTTCAGTCATCTCTTTGAAAAGCTTGAAGAATTTTTCATCTTTAGGGATGAGTCCAAACATGGTGTGCCTCCTGTGTACCGCTGTTACGAGCATTGGTATAAAACCCAGCATCAATAGCATAATTTTCCATGACTGCCCACAAAAATGTCACACGGTTGTCACGGTTTTGTAACGAACGGTCATGTAATACCTCTAACCGGTTGTCTTTGACGGCATCATGCATTATTCTGGCGTTCATTCCCAAGGCCGGAAGGTAGATTCCGGAGTAATGATCAGCAGTAGCCTGCCATTGCCTGGGGAAACTCCACGATAACAAAGGAAACAAGCCATGAACCTATTCCATGCGCTGGTCCTCGGAGCCTTGCAGGGATTTACCGAAGTGCTCCCGATCAGCAGTTCCGCCCATCTGATTCTGCTCCCCTGGTTCTTCAACTGGCCGGAATCCGGGTTGACCTTCGACGTTGCCTTGCATCTGGGTACCTTCATCGCGCTGGCGGCCTATTTTCGCAGAGATATCATTGAAATGGCGGTTTCATTTTTTGACGCGATCAAGCATCGCTCCCTGGATACTCCGGCCCGGTGGCTTCCGTTTCTGATAGTTGCCTCTGCTGTGCCGGCCGCCGTGGTGGGGAAACTCTACGAACATCAGTTTGAAGAGATGTTCCGCTCCAAGCCGTTGTTGATCGGCTTGTTTCTGATTCTATTCGGGATTGCCTTGGGAGTAGTTGACAGGGTAGGACAAAAGCGGCGGTTGCTTGATGAGGTGTCACCTCCCCGCGCCTTGATAATCGGCCTGTTCCAGTGTCTGGCGCTAATTCCGGGAGTCTCGCGTTCCGGCATAACGATTACCGCAGGATTACTGCTCGGCTTTACCCGCGAGAGCGCGGCGCGTTTTTCATTTCTCATGTCACTGCCCATAGTAGCCGGTGCGGCCCTGCTCAAAATGCTGCACGTGCTGAAGGACGGCATTCCGGCCGGAGAAGGACTGCCGATGCTGGTCGGCATTATCGTTTCGGCAGTTACCGGCTATATCAGCGTTGCTTTTCTTCTCCGTTATGTGCAGAAACGGAGTATAGCCCCCTTTGTCTGGTATCGCGTCATAGTGGGTGGAGCAGTAGTGGCAGCCATTCTGGCGGGAATCAAGGGGTAGTTGGACGGCTGTTTGCCGAATGCAGAGGGAGGATAATGAATGTCCGGTGGTATCAAGGAATGGCCGGAGGATGAACGGCCACGGGAAAAATTACTCAGACGGGGCGCCGCCAATCTCAGTGATGCGGAACTGTTGGCCCTGATCATTCGCACCGGCGACACCACCACCCGGAAAAGCGCCATCGATCTGGGACGGGAACTCATCGGTCATTTCAGCAGCAATCTGCGTGAATTGGGCAGTGCCGATATGGCCGAAATCACCACCGTAAAGGGAATGGGCATGGCCAAGGCAGCCGGTGTCAAGGCTGCGTTTGCTCTGGCGGCGCGCTTCCAGGCCCGCAAGCTTGAAAATCTTGACCGCTTCACCTCACCCCGTCAGGTCTTCGATTATTTTCACCACGAATTCCGCGACTGTCGCAAGGAGTACTTTCTGGTTCTCCTGCTGGATGGCAAAAACCGCATTATCCGCCGGGTTCAAGTATCAGAAGGTTCATTGAACCAGAGCATCGTTCATCCTCGCGAAGTCTTCAACCCGGCCGTAAAGGAGTCCGCCGCAGCCATGATTCTGGTCCACAACCATCCAACCGGCGATCCGGCCCCAAGCCAGGAGGACATCGCCATAACCCGCCGCCTGAGCGAGGCAGGCGAGATTATGGGAATCCGCATTCTGGATCATATCATCATTGGCGATGGGGATTTCATGAGCTTTGTGGAGCGGGGCTTGATGTAGTTTTCATGCGAGAGGAACCCGGTATGACACCCGTTAATGACATCATACGTTGCGCCTGGGTTGGCAACGACCCTCTTTATCAAGCCTATCACGACACCGAATGGGGGGTGCCGCTGCACGACGACCGGCTGCTGTTCGAGTTTCTCGTGCTGGAGGGTGCCCAGGCTGGGCTCTCCTGGATCACCATTCTGCGAAAACGAGAGTCCTATCGCCAGGCTTTTGCCGGCTTCGATCCCGTGCAGGTGGCATCCTTTGGCGATACCAAAGTGGTGGAATTGCTGGCCAATCCCGGTATTGTCCGCAATCGGCTCAAGATAGCTTCGGCTATCGCGAATGCCTGTGCCTTTCTGAAGGTGCAGGAGCAATTCGGCTCTTTTGACGCCTATATCTGGCGTTTCGTGGACGGCATACCGCTTCAGAATGCGCGGGCACGTGTTGCAGAAGTGCCTGCCAGGACTGAACTGTCGGATACCCTCAGCCGCGACCTGAAACGACGCGGCTTCAATTTTGTCGGCAGCACTATCTGCTATGCCTTCATGCAGGCGGTCGGCATGGTCAACGACCACACCACGGATTGTTTTCGCTGGAGGGAGCTAATGACTGCGGAATAACCTCACTTTTAAGGGAAAACGTTTTTCTCTTTTCCATCCTCTTTATTGGGCCATCGTCGTTTTCTCTGTATTGGCCGGCAGGCGTCCTTCCACGGTTGTCAGAGCCAGCTCATAGGCGGCGATAGTGGCTTGGATATCCGAATCGCCAAAGTAGCCGCGCCCGTCGATGTCGTTTCCCAGCCGGACGTACAGGCTGCGCAGAGTCCCTCGTATCTGTGACACCCCTTGTTCCTTGTCATTTTCGATTATGGACATGGCAAGAGCATAGGCGGCCTCAAATGCCTCTGTATAGTGATCTTCTATTATTTCTTTCATCAACATGATAATTCTCCTTGGCCGGAGACACGGTTTCTCCGGAACGTATATAGGCGATTTTGGGCAGGTTGTCCGACAAGAATAATTCCAGCATTCCATATTAAATTGCTGGCTGATAGTATTTTATGATGCCGGGCAATAAACGGTCAACGGTTTTGCGCCTGACACGAAGGTTAGGGGCATAATCTGCCCTCCCCTATCCTGCAAGCAAAGTTACGCCTTACCGGATAATCGGTCAAGCATGCAACTGGTTTTTGTGCTGAGAAGCAAAATGGCAGGAACGATATTTTATGTGCGGGGAAAACACAACAGTTTTTTTCGGGAACCTTTGCATTACTCCAGCGTATAAACTTGTAAACGAAACAATGGAGAGCGGATGGACGATACCATCATAATCAGGTGCATTCAAGGCGGTGATGTTGATGCCTATGCCAAACTCGTCCGGAAGTATCATCGTAATCTGCTTGCATTCATTTTTCGTATCGTCCGGGATGCGCATTTGGCCGAGGATATCGGTCAGGAAGTCTTCCTGAATGTCTACAAAGAACTTCCACGATTCGACCTTGACCGGGGAACTCCTTTTTCCGCTTGGTTGTACATCACGGCACGCAATCGCTGCATTAGCGAATTGCGTAAGCAGGGGCGCAGTGAGCTGGTACCGATTGAACAGTTTCACACCCTTGCTACCGGGGAACAGACGGCCGAGGCGGCGCTGATCAGCTGGGAAGAACGGGAAGCGCTGATGATTTCGCTGGTGGAACTTCCCGAGCCGTTCCGGTCCACCATTCTCATGAGTTTGCACGGGGCATCACTGGATGATATTGCCAAGCGTTGCGGTGTGCCGCACTCGACGGTAAAGACCAGATTGTTTCGAGCCAAGGAAAAGCTCAAGCTCTTACTGAAAGAGCATTTTGGAGGAATCGTACATGAACGTCGAATTTGAGCCTTCTTCCGATTTCATTGAAAAGGTTATGACACAAGTTCATGCCTGTGCGAACGAAAATATCGGTTTTGTCCAATGGCTGATAGTCTCCCGTCCAATCCGCTATGTACTGGCGTGTGGCGGAACCGTGCTCGGGATACTGAGCGCCGCGCCGGCATTCTGAAAGCCCCATATTTATCCCACCACTGAAAGGAAACATTTGTTCATGTCTGAAACAACCGAAACCTCAACGATCAACCAGGCGGTAGCCCCTGAAAAATCCAAACTCCGGGAATATACCGAATCGATCCTCTGGGCGCTCATTCTGGCGCTTATCATCAGAACCTGCGTGGTGCAGGCATTCAAAATCCCGTCCGGCTCCATGGAAGATACTCTGGCGATCGGCGACCACCTGCTGGTAAACAAATTCATCTACGGGCTCAAGCTTCCTTTCAGCGATAAGCGCATACTGAAGTTTCGCGATCCGCGGCAAGGGGACGTGATAGTGTTCGAGTATCCGGTAGACCGTTCCAAAGATTTTATCAAACGGGTGATCGGCGTGCCGGGCGATGAGGTCGAGGTGCGCAACAAGCACGTGTACGTGAACGGCGTACTGTACCAGAACCCTCACGAAGTGCATAAAGATGCAACAGTATTTCCCAGAGAAGTGAATCAGCGCGACAATTTCGGACCGGTGCGGGTTCCGGCTCACTCTTATTTCATGATGGGTGACAACCGGGATAATTCCTATGACAGCCGTTATTGGGGCGTTATCAAGGAAAGCGATATCAAGGGAAAGGCGTTTATCAAATACTGGTCATGGGACCAGAATTCATGGCGGGTGCGCTGGGGCAGCATCGGGCGGTTGATAGAGTAGAAATGGTTTTCGACAAAAACAAACAGCCAGCCGGGGCGCGATCATTTTACGCGGCACCCGGCTGGCTGTTCGCCTTGATGTGACTTAGAGCAAAAAGTCGGCAGTACCGACAAGAAAAGTTATTCCAGTTTACTCACTCTCCCAATCGTTTCACCGGAATAAGATAATTCCTGACATAATCTCCAACCGCTTCTTCCACCGTGGCGATTTCGTCTTTGAATCCGGCGGCACGGAGTTTGGCGGTTTCCGCGCAGGTGTGGTACTGATAGGTGTTGCGGATTGATTCCGGCATGTCGATATATTCGATGTTGACGGGGCGATCAATGGCGCTGAATACCGCTTTGGCCAGTCTGTTCCAACTGACGGTGGTTCCTCCGCCCACATTGAAGATGCCGTTTGCCTGCTTGTTGTGCAGAAAATGAAGGGTGGCTGCTGCGGCATCTTTGACATAGATGAAGTCGCGAACCTGCTCGCCATCAGTGTAGTCAGGCCGATGGGATTTGAACAGTTTCAGGGAACCGGTGGCGCAGATCTGCTCATAGGCTTTCAAAACCAGCGAACGCATATCAGCTTTGTGATGTTCGTTCGGGCCATAAACATTGAAGTACTTCAGTCCCACAATCTTGTCCAGAATCCCGTGCCGCAGAGCCCACAAGTCAAAGAGCTGCTTCGAGTATCCATACATGTTCATGGGCTTCAGTTGCGGCAGCATTGTTTCGTCATCGACAAAACCGTTCTCGCCGTTTCCGTAGGTCGCCGCGCTGGAGGCGTAAATGAAACGGGCATTGGCTTCCAATGCTACCAGGGCCAGCTTGCGCGTATATTCGAAGTTGTTTCTGATCAGGTAGGTGGCGTCAAGCTCTGTTGTTGCGGAGCAGGCGCCCAGATGGAAGACCGCCTCCAGCTTGCTGGAGCCGTGGAGCGGTTGCCGTTGCAGGGAACCGGAATCGAGCCGCGCTTCGAAATCGTCCTTTTCCATGTAGTCCATGAAACGGAGCGCTACAAGATTTTTCCACTTGTCCGAACGCCCCAGATGGTCCACAACCAGGATATCTTCCCGTCCGAGTTGATTGAGCTTGTTTACCACGGCACTGCCGATCAGGCCTGCTCCACCGGTTACGATAATCATAAGCAATCCCCATAAAAAGCTGATGTGAAATACTAGTCGTTCATACTCCATGGCTTATCAGGTGTCAACCACGTTGACACTTTGAATTCTTTTCTTGTTTTGTCGGACTAATCCTACGGTTCCTTTAATCCTCCGAGCCCCTCCCCTGTTTCGATCACCTTCAAACCACATAATCTGAATACCTCGCCGAGCGCTTCCCCAGGAATATTTTTTTTCCAGCCGCCGTGAAAATGGTCCGCTGCCAGCAACAATCCATCCGGACGGAGCAGAGTCGCCAGGTTTCGTACAATTGTCTCGATCCGGTGCGGCAGACTGATGATCGGCCCACCCAGCAAACCATTGCAGACAATCAAATCAAAACGAGCTCCGTTTGTAGCGGAGGCATGACTGCTGTGGAAGTCTTCCACATCCATTGCCCGAAAAATGATTCTCTGCTGTGCCCCTTCGTTGAGAAACGGAGAAAGTGCAGCTCTGAACTCCCATTGTCGGGCCGGGTCATGGGGAAAACGGCCATGGGCCGCAGCCCAGACCTCCAGCGGGTCGAGCGTCCATCCTTCCACTGCACATCTCTCCGGTTGCCATCCTTGTTGCAGCAGGAGCCGCACAAGCCCATAGGTTGCCGCGCCATCTCCGCAGGCTGCGTCCAGGCAACGGAGTTGACTTTCCTTTTGCTTCCGTAGCGCAAGCCAATCTCGAACATATTCCGTTTGGGCAGGGTAGCGGTCGGAACCGTTGCCGTAAAATCGTCGCGGCATGAACGACCAGCAGAGGAATTTTGTCCTGAGATCACCATCGGACAGCAGTTGCTCCAACAGGGTGGAAGGATCGGCGGGACAGTCGAAAAAAGAAGGAAGAATAGCCACAACGGCAGCCCAGCTTGCGGAGTTGTGCAATGGACTGCTGGAAAGAATCGGCGGGTAGGTTAGAGCGGTGCGATAGAAGCGTTCAAAGACAGGTTTGATAGAGGACAACGGCAGCCAGAGTTCGCTTTGGTAGTGAATTTCCGGGGTAATAGCCAGATTAGGGGTAAGCCAGGGTGGCGGGCAGGCATTACGATAGGCGTTGAACATGCTTCGCAGGCGGCGAATGTCGTTGCGAAACAGGCGCGGCTGGATATCGGGTGACATGATTTTCGCCAGATTAGCTGCGGCAGTCCGGGAATCAAGAGAAGGTGAGAAAGAAAACATCGGACAACCTTGGGAGATTCGGCCACTGACGTTCATGCAAATTGGCTGGCTGCCCAATAAACTGAAAAGTTAAAACGTGCGCAATGGCCGATAGAGCGTGTCACGTTCGACCGGGATCCTGTCGGCTTTGCTGATCAGGCGGATGATGGCGCTTTTTGTCAATGCCTGGGGGGATGGGGCACCGGCGTCATGGCCGATCTTTTCTTCAATCACGGTTCCGTCCAGATCATTGACTCCGAAAGCCAGTGATACCTGGGCAATTTTTTCACCCAGCATAACCCAGTAGGCCTTGATGTGGTCGAAGTTGTCCAGAAAGATGCGGGCAATGGCCAGGGTTTTGAGATCATCCAGGCCGGATGTTCCCTTGATGTCCAGCTTCAGGGCTGAATTTTCCGGCTGGAAGGCCAATGGTATAAAGGCCTGGAAGCCACCAGTTTCATCCTGCAGGTTGCGCAACATCTCCATGTGCGCTACGCGGTCGGCCACCGTTTCCAGGTGACCGTAAAGCATGGTGGCGTTTGTTTTCAGGCCGCTGCGGTGTGCCTGGCGGATGATCTCAAGCCAGCGTGCTCCGGAAATCTTTTCCGGACAGATTTTGTGACGCACCTCTTCCACCAGTATTTCGGCTCCGCCACCCGGCATGGAGCCAAGTCCGGCTGCCATGAGCCGCTTCAGTACCTGCTCGATGCTCAAACCGGAAATGCGGGCAAAATAGTCGATCTCAACGGCCGTAAAGGCCTTGATATGGATGTTGGGTACGGCCCGGCGCAGGGCAGAGAGCGTTTCCTCGTAAAACTCGAAAGGCAGGTCGGGGTGGAGTCCGCCAACGATGTGCACTTCGGTGGCACCTGCAGTTTCAGCTTCCACGGCCCGCCGGCAGATATCTTCCATGGTCAGGGAATAGGCGCCGTCATCGCTGCTCGTGCGGGAGAAGGCGCAGAAGGCGCAACGGTTGACACAGATATTTGTGGGGTTGATGTGGCGGTTGACGTTGAAGAAAACGTTTTTCCCGTTTTTGCGCTCATTGACCAGGGCGGCAAGTTCGCCGATGGCCAGCAGATCATTGGATGCAAACAGGGACAGTGCTTCTTCAGGAGAGATACGCTGGTTTTCACGAACTTTAGCGGCTATTGCTTCAAAGGTTGACATAGGACAAGTCTACGTTAATTGGAACCCTGAGTTCAAGGATTTTGTCGGGCAGCGCCGGTATCGTTACCGGACGGGGGGGTCGGCTAGCAGGACGTTGTTGCGTCCCATCTGCTTAACCCGGTACAGCGCTTCATCGGCGCGCTTCAGCAGGCTTTCCTCTGTATCCCGCACATCGGCTTCGGCAACACCAATGGATAGCGTCACCGTAACCGGTATGTTGTCAAGGAGAAAACGGCTTTCCTGTAGGCTGGAGCTGAGCTTCCATGCTACGTCGGAGGCGGTTTGGCCACCGGCCTTGATCAGGATCAGGGCAAACTCATCGCCACCAAAACGTGCCAGAAAATCACTGCTGCGCAGGGATTCCTTGATCTTGAATGCCACCCCCTTCAGGATCCGGTCTCCTGCCGGATGGCCATAGGAATCATTAATCTCCTTGAAGTTGTCAAGGTCGATCATCATCAGGGAAAACGGCTCATTGTATCGTTGCAGAATACTCAACATTTCAGATAGTTTTTCATCAAAATAGGCCCGGTTTGCAAGCTGGGTCAAGCCATCAATACGTACAGCGGTCCGCAGGTTTTCGATCTGCTGCCTCTGTTCTGCCAGGATCTCCCGCGAATTGGCAAGCTCTCCTTTCAGATTCATATTGCTGGAAATGACACGATCTATCTCGCTCAATACAGTCTGATGTGCTTCCTTCAGATCCACCGGCAGGTTCATCTGGTCAATGATGCTCTTGACATCGTCCAGCGCCTGAGATGAGTCGCTGGCTGCCTTGTCCGTTTTCTGAATAACCGTTGCCATGCTCAGTAAAATATTCCGGATAATCTGTGCCGAGTCGCTCAGTTGCTGCTCACGGGGATCGACGTTTAGGGCAGATGCTTCCAGCATGTTAAGCATCTCAGGTTTTTTGCGGAAAAGGCTGGCAAGCCGGTGAAAAGGGGCTGCGGCTATTCTGACAAGCGCATTCAGGAACCGGTTGATTTCTTCCAGATCAATCAGTCTGGCCAAGGGATAAAGGACCAGGCCAATAATGATACCGCCGCAAAATATGAGAATACTCGATATCAATCCCACAGGCTCTCCTTGTATCATTGGAAAAAAACATCAAATGCCTTTCGGGTTGTATTGTAGTGTTTTCTTTTGAGGTATCAAGCACTAATTTCATGAGTTATTATTAAAAAAGGCGTGGAGCCTGAAGTCCCACGCCTTTCCCAATCAAATTCTCTACTAAAAATCTATCCCAGCATCGCCTTCATATCAGCCTCAACCGTGGTGATCGGACCAATGTTGAAGTTCTCAACCAGGAAGTTGAGCACATTGGGGGTGATAAAGGCAGGTAGACTCGGTCCCAGCTTGATGTTCTTGATTCCCAAGTGCAGCAGGGTCAGCAGGATAACCACCGCTTTCTGCTCGTACCAGGAAAGAACCATGGAAAGTGGCAGGTCGTTGACGCCACAGTTGAAAGCGCCTGCCAGGGCAACAGCAATCTGGATGGCCGAGTAAGCGTCGTTGCACTGACCGATATCAAGAAGGCGCGGAATGCCGCCGATATCGCCGAAATCAAGCTTGTTGAAACGATACTTGCCGCAGGCCAGGGTCAGAATGACGGTATCCTTGGGCAGTTTCTCGGCGAACTCGGTGTAGTAGTTGCGGCCCGATTTGGCACCATCGCAACCGCCGATCAGGAAGAAGCGCTTGATGGCCCCGGCCTTGACCGCTTCGATGACCTTGTCAGCCACACCCAGTACTGCGTTGTGGCCGAAGCCGGTCAGGATCGTCTTGCCCGGATTTTCCGGCAGGCCAGGCAGTTCTAAAGCTTTGTTGATGACCGACGTAAAATCCCAGCCATCGACGTGCTTAACATCGGGCCAGCCAACCAAGCCCCAGGTAAAGAGGCGGTCCTTGTAGGAATCGGCCGGTTTCTGGATGCAGTTGGTGTTGAAGATGATCGCGCCGGGGAATTCGGCAAATTCCTTGGCTTGATCCTGCCAAGCGCCGCCGAAGTTGCCTGCCAGGTGGCCGTACTTCTTCAGGCCGGGATAGGCGTGAGCCGGAAGCATTTCGCCATGGGTGTAAACGTAGATCCCCTTGTCCTGGGTCTGTTTGAGCAGTTCTTCCAGCATCTTCAAGTCGTGCCCGGAAACCAGGATTGCCTTGCCCGCCTTGGTGCCCAGTTGAACCGGCGTGGGGACCGGATGGCCGTATGTGTACGTATGAGCAGTATCGAGGAGGCCCATGACGGTCAGGTTGTGCTTGCCGCACTCCATGGACAGGCCGACAAAATCCATCAACCCCGGGTTGGGATCGGTGGTGGCAGCCAGCGCCTTCTGGAAGAAAGCCATGACTTCGTCATTGCCCCGGCCCAGGATCATGGCGTGATCCACGTATGCGGCCATACCCTTCAGGCCGTAGATCAGGATTTCGATAACGGAACGGATATCTTCGTTTTCATGCTGGGCGTTGATGCCGTATGCCTCGCCCTGCTTGATCTGCCCTTGCAGGTCAGCGGCAGGCTGCCAGGCAGCCACGGTGCCGGGAATGGCTGTGCCGGCAACGGTTTTTGCCATTTCTTTCAGTTGATAGCAACGGTTGATCATGGCGCTGATTCGCTCAGGTTCAAAATCAACATTGGTGACCGTGGTAAAAAGCCCCTCGATGGTGAAACGGTCGATTTCGGGAACCCGGCCGATCTTGTCGGCATAGAGCGCCAGGCTTTTCAGGCCGTACAGCAGATGGTCCTGCAGAATTGCCACTTCAGGTTTTTTGCCGCATACGCCGGAGACGTTGCATCCGGTTCCATTTGCTGCCTGCTCGCATTGATTACAGAACATGTGTTGCTCCTCCCTTTAGGTTTCTGGTTTTATAGTGTTTACGTGTGGTTAGCATGTAAGGCAGGTGAAAATTACAACACTCTTCCTTGAATTTGCTTGATGGAAGTCAAAAAAACTCTTTTTGGGATGTTTTGACCGAAGTCTCCAACATGCACATGCATAATTTGACATAAGTCATGGAGTTGATGGAATCAGACAGATAGAATGGGGCTATAATAAGTATTGAATACATAAGTCTTGAGGAGAAAAACATGTGTGATTGTGGATCGCATAATACACCGGGAACCGGACCTTTTGCTTCCGGCAGGGAACTCGTGGAGTTTGTTCTTGCTGCCCATGGAGGCGCTGTGGCGACATCGCCCCTGCCAAACGGTGGTATACAAACCGCCTGTCAGGGATGCAGCGCTTCATTTTTGCAGGCGACCTTTGTACAAACCTGCCCGAAGTGCGGCGGCGTGCATGCGGTATCCCCGCCCCGCGCTACTGATCCGAATGCCATTCAATTTGCCGGAGCCGGTTATGTGCTGACGACCGCACGCACGTTGCAGCGTCTTGAGGGAGAATAAACAATGATTACCACAAGTGAAATCGCGGTAACGGCAACCATCTGGATACTGACTGCAGTTGGCGGATTCTTCGGCACACGCGCCATGGTGCGAAGAAATAGGGCGGGATTGGTTCGCCAGGAAAGCAACACCTGTAAGCAGGGAAGGAACGGGTCCGCACGAGAACTCCAATGAAGATGCATCACAAAAAAAGCGCCGATCCGGCAGCGAACGAAATGCTTGATCTGGCAGCCCGGCAGGGACTGGAAACGGTCTGGGACCGGCTGGAGCGTCAGCGCCCGCAATGCTCGCTGGGCGAGCAGGGGATCTGCTGCCGCCTCTGCCTGATGGGGCCATGCAGGATCAATCCCAAGGGGAAAGAACCGCGTGTCGGGGTCTGCGGCGCCGATGCCGATGCAATCGTTGCCCGTAACCTGTTGCGGATGGTGGCTGCCGGTACTGCTTCCCATTCGGACCATGGCCGTAAGACGGCGCTTTTACTCAGGGACGTAGCCCAGGGCCGCAATGCGGAATACAAGATCAACGACGTGGAGAAACTCCGGCGGGTGGCTTTGCGTTTGGGGATTTCCACACGCGGCAAAGGGATGAACCAGGTGGCGCTCCAGGTTGCCGAGGCGGCCCTGGCCGACTTCGGGAGGCAAGAAAGCAGCCCCTGTGCATTCTTGAGGCAGTATATGCCGAGCCGTCGTTACCAGGCTTTCGTGGAACTGGAGGAACGCCTTTCCGGGCGCTTCGGAACGCCGGTTGGTCTCCTGCCGCGAGGAATCGACCGTGAAGTGGTGGAGTCGCTTTATCGTACCAATTATGGCACCGATCACAATCCCTGGTCCCTGCTCTTTCAGGGGATTTGCTGCGCGCTGGCTGACGGTTGGGGCGGATCGCTAATTGCCACCGAACTCCAGGACATTCTTTTCGGCACTCCAGCGGAACAGGAAGTGAAAACCAACCTCGGGGTGATCGATGCGGAATACGTCAACATTGTTCTTCACGGTCACGAACCGGTCCTTTCGGAGAAAATCGTCGAGGCGGTCCAGAGCGAAGAGATGCAGGAAACGGCCCGCCGCCTGGGAGCAAAGGGAATCAAGCTGATCGGCATGTGCTGCACCGTCAACGAGGTGTTGATGCGCAAGGGAATCGAGGTAGCCGGTAATCACCTGCATCAGGAGCTGGCGGTCATGACCGGAGCGGTGGAAGCCCTGGTGGTGGACGTGCAGTGTATTTTTCCGGCCATGGCGGATCTGGCAGCCGCTTTCCACACGCGTTTTATTTCCACCAGTCCCCAGGCATTGTTTCCCGGCGGTATTCATATCCCCTTTGATGCCGGACGGGCCGGGGAGATCGCCCGGACCATCGTTGCCACTGCAGTTGAAGCCTATCCTCATCGCAATCCGGACTTGGTGCATATTCCTCGGGAAACCGCGACTGCCAGGGTCGGTTTTGGCGTCGAGGAAATCAGCCGCCATCTGGGAGGAAGTCTGGAGCCATTGGCAGAAGCCCTGTCTTCCGGCCGGATCAGGGGAATTGCGGGGATCGTTGGCTGCAACAATCCCAAGGTGCGTCAGGACTACCTCCATATCAATCTGACCAGGGAGTTGATCAAGCGCGACATCCTTGTCGTTGGCACCGGCTGCTGGGCTATCGGCGTGGCCAAAGCCGGGTTGATGGACATGAAGATCCTGGAAGAGGCGTCACCAGGACTGAGGGAGTTTTGTGCAGCCCATGGCATGCCACCCGTGCTCCACATGGGTTCCTGTGTTGACTGCTCGCGGATTTTGCTGCTCTTTGTCGGGCTCTCCGAGCTGATGGGCCGCGATATTCCAAAACTCCCCCTGGTGGCGGCCGCTCCTGAATGGGCAACGGAGAAAGCCCTTGCCATTGCTTTTTACTTTGCCGCCAGCGGTCTGCCGGTCCATCTCTGGCCTGCGCCGCCCGTATCGGGAAGCCGGACAGTCACCAGTATTCTCACCGAAGGAATGCGGGACGATTTTGGCGGGTATTTCTTTGTGGAGGAGGAGCCGCAACGCGTTGCCGAGAGATTGGCGGAAACCATTGAAGAACGGAGGCGGGATCTTTGTTCAATCCTGAAGCCGTGACGCTGGAATACCGGAGTGCCTGAAAGAGCCGGGGCCACAACGCCGCCAGTATCGGTGCAATCGTCAACTCAGGAGAGTCTCCGCCGTACCGTCGCATGCCGCGGATGCGCCCAAGGCAGAGGCCTTTCAGGCTAGCGGAGGGATGGAAGCGTCACGGCTTCAGGGCAAGGCAGGGCCCATTGTTGCTGCCCATTTCGAAGCTTTGATCCAAAACAATGATTTCCACTTCATCACCCGGAGCAAGCGCTGCACCGGGTTCCAGCTTTATCAGGCAATTCCCCCGGATCAGCGAGGAAAGGCGTGCTGAACTCTGATTGCCGGTGCTTGAGACGTAGTATCGATTATCTTGTGTCGAGGCAATTCCCCGGACCAGGTGAGGCCGCTTTCCTCTGTTAATGGCAGATTCCTGCATCAATGCTCTTGTGGTTGGCCGAAAAATCCGTTGATGTCCCATAGACTTGAAAAGAGCGGGCCGCACGAACAGTTCGAACGATATCATGGCTGCCACCGGGTTTCCCGGCAGGGCAAAGACCGGTTTTCCCTGTAACGTGGCAAATGCGACCGGTTTGCCCGGCTTCATGTTGACTTTCCACATGGTGACGGTGCCTCCGAGCGCTTCAATGGCAACCCTGACATAATCCCGGTCTCCTACTGAAACTCCACCGGTAATGACGATAATATCGGCGTTCAGACCGGCCTTGATCTTGTCGCAGGTCGTATCAAGCGTATCCGGTGCAATGCCAAGCATGATCGGGGCGCCGCCTGCATCAAGCACTTGGGCTGCCAGACTGAAACTGTTGCTGTTGATGATCTTGCCCGGTGCAGGTGTCGAGCCCGGTTCCAGTAACTCGTCGCCGGTCGCCAGGATGGCGACCCGGGCGCGGCGATATACCGCCACCGACGTTGTTCCCATGGCGGAGAGCATGCCGATTTCCTGGGGCCTGAGCAGTGAGCCGGAAGTGATGACGACTTGGCCGTATTGAATGTCATCGCCCCTCTTTCTCACGTGTGATTCCGCTTTGATCTTATGAGGGAGGCGTATCCATTCGCCATCCTGCTCCACATCTTCGATGGGGACCACCGTATCGCAATCAACGGGAAGCGGAGCGCCGGTCATGATCTTGACAGTCTCGCCGGCAGGTACCGGAGTGTCGCGCACCTCTCCTGCCGGTAAGAAGCCGGTGATCTTCAGCGAATTGCCGTTGAGAGTGGAATGGGAAAATGCGTAGCCATCCATGGCAGACATATGAACTGCCGGGATGTCCCACGGAGCGATATGATTTTCCGGGGTGATACGGTTCATGCCCTGGAGCAGGGGAACCTTTTCCGTTTCCAGAGAGTGGATCTGTTCCAAAATTGTTTGTTGCGCTTCCTGAATACTGACCATTATGTGGCTCCTCGTTTATGTTACACGGAAACACTGCTTTTGCACGGATCATGCCGCATGAATGCACATTTTAAGGGTTTGAACCACGAATAGACACGAATGGACACAAATATTTCGTATTGATTCGTGTGCATTCGTGGTTCTTTCAAACATGGAGTACAGAGTATACAAATCACAGGTTCCGCTTATAAACAGCCTGAGTTTGCTTTTCTATTTTGGTGGTTGGGTGTCTTCTGTGTCTCAGTGGCCCAACTGCCGTTTTTAGGTTCATAAACCGGGTGCAATCAACCGCACTCGTATGTTACTTTTATGTAACGCGGAGGCATTCAATGGAGCAGCAGTCTTTGCCGGAAACCTATCACGCCATTCTGGAGAGTATCGGTGAGGGAATCATCTTTATCAACGGAGATGATGTGATTACCTATATCAACCAGACCGCCGAGACTATGCGCGGAATCAACGCTAGGAATTACATCGGTCGCTCCATAGAGTCGATACATTCCCCTGCGTCGGCGGAACGGATAGAAACCCTGTTGCAAGGGCTGAGGGAAGGTTCGATCGAGCGTTCCCGCCGCGTCATTGAAGTGCGCGGTAGCTACTTCGAAAACACCTATTATCCCGTCTGGCACTCGAACGCTACCTATTTGGGAACACTGCTGGTCTGCCGCGACATTACCGAGAAGCACCGGTTGCAGATCGAAAATGAAACTCTCAAGCAACGGTCGGGAGGAAGTTGTGGTCTTGTGGGGTTTGTCAGCATCAGTTCCGCCATGCTGCCGGTTTTTCAGACCATCGGCTCAGCCTCTCACCTCAATTCTACCATCTTGATAACTGGAGAGAGCGGTACCGGCAAAGAACTGGTTGCCGCCGCAATCCACAAGAACAGCAAACGCTGCTTGAAGCAAATGGTTACGGTCAACTGTGCCGCTCTGCCCGAAAACCTGGTTGAATCCGAGTTGTTCGGCTATGGGCGCGGCGCTTTTACCGGGGCCGTTGCCAACCATCGCGGCAAGTTCGAACAGGCGGATGGCAGTACCATCTTTCTGGATGAGATCGGTGACCTGCCTGCCAAAGCGCAGGCCAAGCTGTTGAGAGTTCTGCAGGACCGGGTTGTGGTGCGGCTGGGGAGCGAAAAGCAGATCAAGGTTGATGTCAGGATCATTGCCGCCACCAACCAGGATCTGAAGAAGCTAGTGGCTCAAGGCCGGTTCCGCGAAGACCTGTTTTATCGTCTGAATGTGATTACCATTCAGATTCCGCCACTTAGAGAGCGCCGGGAAGATATACTGCCTCTGGCGGAATTCTTTACCAACAAGTTTGCCGAGTCCATGGACAAGCCGGTTCTGGGGATCAGCGAAGGAACCCGGTCACTTCTGCTTTCCCACGATTATCCGGGAAACGTGCGTGAGCTGGAAAATGCCATCGAGCGTTCCGTGGCTCTCTGTACGGGATCATACATAGCTCCTCAGGATCTTCCCGCGGATTTTGTGGCGGCCAGAAGCAATGGCGACCAGGCCAGCCATCTTAATCAGGCGTTAGCCGATGATCCGGGCGGGCTGTTCCGCGCCAGGGAAGACTTTGAACAGCAAGCGATTCTTGATGCTCTTGCCAAGACGAACGGACGCAAAGCGGAAGCAGCCAAAATGTTGAACATATCCCGCAAAACCCTCTGGCAAAAAATGAAAGTGAAAAAGCCGTAACATACCTCTGGTTTGCGTTACCATTGGGTAACGCAAACCGCCTTATTTTCCCGCCTTATTTCCCACAATCTCTTTAGTTTTGTTGATTTTATCCGTCAAACGGCGTTTGGGTACAAGTTCTGCAATATCTGACCGGTTTCTAATTTGTTAAGAGGTAAGCCCATGCCTGTTTCAGGGATTGTTCTGACATGTGGACCCAAAAGCGTCGATGATGTTGCGCTGCGGATCGCCGCGATCAATGGTGTCGAGGTTCATGGAGTGCTGCCGGATGGCCGGATTGTGGCAGTGGTCGTTGCTGATACGGTTGATGCCGAGGTGGCACTCGTATCGGAACTCCAGGAGATCGAAGGCGTCGATTCGGTGCAGTTGGCTTATCATCATTTTGAGGCTTTTGACGAAGCGGAGTAGTCATCGGCTGCTCTTTTTTATTGGTAAGGAGGATGCTATGGGATTGACCAGACGGGATTTTATCAAGGCTAGTGCGGCTGCGGCGGCTTTTGCCGCGGTGGGGATTCCCGTAATGCGCCCAAAGGGCGTTGAGGCGGCTGAAGGAGGTATCACGTGGGGCAAAGCTCCCTGCCGTTACTGCGGCGTTGGCTGTGGCGTGCTTGTGGGGGTAAAAAACGGCAGGATAGTGGCCACCAAGGGTGATCCGGCCTCCCCTGTCAATAAGGGCCTCAACTGTATCAAGGGCTATTTTCTTTCCAAGGCGCTGTACGGCAAGGACCGCTTGACCACCCCCCTGATCCGCAAGGGAGGCAGGATGGTGGAGGCAAGCTGGGATGAGGCGCTTGACCTCATTGCTGCCCGCTACAAAGAGTCAATAGCAGCCCATGGGCCGGATTCCGTTGCTATTTTCGGCTCGGGTCAGTGGACCGTTTTCGAGGGATATACGGCTTCCAAACTCTTCAAGGGAGGCATCGGCACCAACAATGTGGAGTGCAATGCCCGCCTTTGCATGGCTTCCGCCGTTGTCGGCTTCATGACCACCTTTGGCGCCGACGAGCCGATGGGGTGTTACGACGATTTGGATCTGGGTGACACCTATATCCTCTGGGGGGCCAACATGGCCGAAGCCCATCCGGTGCTTTTCTCCCGCCTGATAGCCAACAAGCTCAAAAACTCCCAGGTAAAACTGATAGACATCGCCACCCGCAAGACCCGAACCACTCAGATGGCGGACGAGTACATTCCGATGCAGCCCCAGGGAGATCTGGCTGCCATCAACGCAATCATCCACGTCATCCTGCGGGACAAGCTCTACGATGAGGCCTTTATCAAGCAGCATGTGGCTTTCAAACGCGGCAAGGAAAACGCCCCCTATGGCCTCAAGGACAAGGAGGTCTTTAATGAAACGCCGGCGGATATCAAAAATCTGTCCTTTGAAGAATACCGGGAGATGATGAAGCCGTTCACCCCGCAGTGGGCCGAAAAGCTCTCCGGAATACCGGCTAAAAAAATTGAGGAGCTGGCCCGGATCTACGGCGATAAGAGCCGCAAGGTCAATTCGCTCTGGACCATGGGGGTCAATCAGCATGTGCGAGGGGCGTGGGTCAACAACCTGATCTACAATCTGCATCTGCTGACCGGCAAAATCTGCAAGCCGGGAGAAAACCCGCTTTCGCTGACCGGTCAGCCATCGGCGTGCGGAACTGCCCGTGAAGTCGGAACCTTTGCCCATCGTCTTCCGGCCGATATGGTGGTCACCAACGAGGCCCACCGCAAGAAGACCGCCGAGATATGGGGAGTGGATGCGAAAAAGATCTCTCCCAAAGTGGGGCTCCATACCATGGAGATGTTCCGGGCTGTTGACCGTGGCGAGGTCAAGTGCTTGTGGATTCAGTGCACCAATCCGTTTCAGTCGGTTCCCAACCTGAACCGCTACCGCAAGGCTGCGGAAGCCAAAAAAGCATTCATCGTGGTTTCCGACATTTATCCCACCAGATCGACCGAGATAGCCGACGTCATCCTTCCTTCAGCTTCGTGGGTCGAGAAGGAGGGCGTTTTTGGAAATACGGAGCGCCGCACCCAACAATGGTTCAAGATGGTCAATCCTCCCGGTCAGGCCAGGGAGGATACCTGGCAATTGATAGAGTTTGCCAAACGGATCGGATTGGGACACCTCTTCCCTTATAGCGAAAAGGGTTTTTACCGGGAAATGTGGGAAGAATATCGCAAGTTTACCGTGGGTGTGGGTAAAGACCTGGCTCCGTATGAAACCTATGCCACGGTGCGCGGTCTGCGCTGGCCGGTGAAAGCGAATGGCCAGGAAACCCGTTGGCGTTATGTGGACAGTGACGACTCCTATGTCAAAGCCGGTGAAGGGGTCAAGTTCTACAAAGCGGCCAACAACAAGGCTTCTGTCTGGTTCCGCCCCTACGAACCGGCGGCGGAATCCCCGGACAAAGAGTATCCCTTCTGGCTGTGTACCGGCCGCGTGCTGGAACACTGGCATACCGGCACCATGACCGGCCGTGTGCCCGAGTTGCACCGGGCCGTGTCGGAAGCGGTCTGCGAGATCCACCCTAGCGATGCCAAGCGCCTGGGAATCGGCAATCATCAGGCGATCAGGGTCAGCTCCCGGCGCGGCTCGATTGTCCTGAAGGCCGAGATCAATGGCCGCGGCAAGCCGGAGCAGGGAAATGTGTTCGTGGCCTTTTTCGACGAGACGAAACTGATCAACCAGCTTTGTATCGATGCCTTTGATCCGCTTTCCAAGGAACCGGATTTCAAAAAGTGTTCGGTGAAGATAGAGAAGGCGTAGAACGAGATGAGAGGTTTACTCGCAAGAAAAGGTGACTTGCCGTTCATTGATATAAGGAGGTTCCTGATGAGTTGTAGTATACGCCCTCTGCCGATGCTGGTCGCAGTTGTCTCTTTGGCACTGACGATCCCAGTCTTTACCAACGCCATGCCGTCGCCCGATTATGCGGCCGATGCGCGCCAGTCTTCCGATAATCCGCCGCTGATACCCCATGCGGTCAAACCTGACCAGAATGGAGAAGCGTGCAATGTCTGTCACCGGGAAGGAGTGAAGCATGCTCCTCCCACCGACCATCCCGAACGGCTTAACTGCATGCAGTGTCATGTTCAGGGCGAAGTAAAAAAAGGTGCTGCAAAAGATCGAAACAAATGAGCCTTTCCCGTAAGGAGTTCTTCAAACAAGGGTTCTTCTCGCTGGGGGGACATTTGCTGAAAGCGGGAGAAACCATAAGGAATATGCCGCAATCCATGGCGTGGCTGGCCGAAGAGAGTGAGCCGGACGTTTCGCATTTTCACAAGGCGAATGGAGTTGCCCGGGTAAACGCGGATTATTGCCTGGCGGTAAACTGCGGTTGCTTTTCCTGCGTGGAACGATGCGATACCCAGGCGATCAGCGTGATCATGGGGGAAGGCATCAGGGTTGACGAAGCCTGCTGTACCGGGTGCGGCACCTGCGAATACGTCTGCCCGGTGACTCCCAAGGCTGTCACACTTGTGTCAGTAAGCTGATAGCGCCGGGATACCTTTTTGAGATTATTGGAATACGAACAATACGCAGCATTGAAATGAGAATAGTGCAATGGGAGGAGGTGGGAGCATGTTGAGCTTTTTGAACAAAAAACGGATGATTGTGCTGGGCCTTGCGTTTGTTGCCGCGATATTGCTGGCGGCATTCCTGTTGGTAGGGCCACCCCAGATCCTGGCAAAATCAGACTCTCCCGGCTTTTGTGCGGGATGCCATGTCATGGAGAGCCAACATACGGCTTTTCTGCATTCCGGGGCGCATCGCAGAAGCCGCTGTGTCGATTGCCATCTGCCGAATCAGAACCTGGCGCTTCATTACATCTGGAAATCGATTGACGGCATGAAGGATGCGATCCTGTTCTATTCCGGCCATACCCCGGAACAGATCAAGCTTTCCGAACATGGCGCAAAAGTACTCCAGGCAAACTGCATCAGATGCCACGAAGAACTGGTTTCACCGATCAACACCGAGCAGAAGTGCTGGAGTTGCCATCGAAGCATTACCCATGTGCGAAGCGGAGCTATAGAAACGAACTGACATATGAGGCCCTTGCAAAAGTCAAAATATTCCCTCCCCCCTGGCGGGGGAGGGTTAG
>MTLD01001595.1_pt1 | contig 44470 bp, 41 predicted proteins | sample 1982471 | NCBI WGS metagenome assembly MTLD01 (sample SAMN05712604, study PRJNA340218) | biofilm metagenome | isolation source: sample SPM anode biofilm adapted to -50 mV | place: USA | collected 2012-02-03 | reverse complement strand
GTGAGAGTAGGACACTGCCAGGCTTCTAAATTAGACGAAAGTCAGCCGGAAAAAAGTGCTGATATGGCTCAGTTGGTAGAGCGCACCCTTGGTAAGGGTGAGGTCCCCAGTTCGACTCTGGGTATCAGCACCATTAAAAAGACAAAGCCCTGCAGGTTTCTGCAGGGCTTTTTGTTTTCACACCATTCTGAATTCCGGATAATAAAAAGCGGGTTCCCCCGCAACATCTGGATTATTATTTTTTGAAGAGTGATTTATTGAGAGGTTCAGGATCTGCGATCTGTAATGTACCTTTGATATCAAGCAACTCTTGCTGTAGTTGATATTCCTCCCAACTTAGATCCTGCTGCTGTTCCTTATTTGCTGAACCTTTAGCTATTTGAATTTCTTTCAGCCGTATTTCGATGCGCTGTAATTCCATTTTCTGTTTGGCTGCAGTTGCACTAATGCCGAGTGTTTTTTTGAATTCCGCATCAGCAAGACAGGGGCCGGTATAACTCTGCTGACTAGCGGCTAATTCAAATGCTTTTGTTGAAGGGCATTGTTGATGTAAAGCTGATAAGTATCCTTTACGCCACTGTTTGAAATCTGGTTGGATGCCATATTCGGCACATTGATCAGCATATTCATTGGCGTCGCTTAGATATTTTCCTGACCAGGCATCACTGATCCCGCGGGTATGCCAATTGGTGTCCGTACACTGTTGTTCAGTCATTGAACTACTACAGCCGGCAAGTATCAGACTGGCGCAAATAAGATATTTCATAAGATTTAAATTATTGTTGGAAGAGATGATTGGATCTTATCAGTTAACAATATCTGGTGGTATTGATTCGATTAAGTGGGACATCTCTTGTTCCATGGATGTGATTTCAGTGAAATACCCAAATGAGCATGTTATTACCTATTCACATTTTCTGTGGATCCGCTGATGGAAGGATAAATCGGAACGACAGAAATAGCACTTTTATAAGAACCATCGACCACACGGGTACTGTATGTCAGATAAATCAGTGTGTTATGAGTTTTATCCAGAAAACGAACGACCCGCTGTTCTTTAAAAATCAGTGATGTTTTTACATCGAAGACGATTTCACCGGGTGAAAAAGGCTGATTGATTTTTACTGGCCCAACCCGGGTGCAGGAAATAGAGGCATAGGCCCTGTCTTCCGCAAGACCTAACCCCCCCGAGAGCCCTCCGGTCTTGGGGCGGGAAAGGTAACAGGTGACACCGCTGATTTTGGGATCTTCAAAAGCTTCAATAATGATCTTGTGGTTTGGCCCCACTAATTTAAATTCGGTACTGACTTCTCCAATTCGTTCTGCATCCTGCGCATGGGCAAGTAATGAACCAAGAGAAAGAAGGCAGAGAGTGAACAGACGCATCGGTGACTCCTTGATTTGATAGCTACAGCTTTGCGGATAGATGCAGGATAGCAGCATAAAACGAACAGTTCAGCGTTATCGCTATGCTATTCATAACTGTTGATTTTACTGCCTGGATCTTAAATAAGATCGTGGATTTTTTGCATACAACCACATTTATTCTAAATATAATGAAATTGTATTCGTCCATGATGACATGCCCCTGATTGGCATATTTCGAGAATACCACACAAAGCGACACGGATAGAAATGTGGATGCGTCTGCCATATGCATATGTATCACTTTCGTATACGGATCCATTACTTGAGATTCAGGAGATGCTTGATGTCATACATTAAAGGATTAGTGGCTGCTTCTCTTGCAGTTACTGTGACGATGAGTAGTGCAGTGGCTCAGGAAGAAAAAGTTCTGCATGTATATAACTGGAGCGATTATATCGCTGAAGATACGGTTGCTAACTTTGAAAAAGAGACCGGTATCAAGGTTGTTTATGATGTCTTCGATAGTAATGAAGTCCTGGAAGCCAAGCTGTTAGCGGGAAATACCGGCTTTGATATTGTGGTGCCCAGCTCCGACTTCCTGGCTCGCCAGATCCAGGCTGGTGTGTTTCAGTCAATGGACAAGAGTAAGTTGTCTAATCTGAAAAACATGGATGCCGGCATCATGAAATTGTTGGCAGAAAAGGATCCTGACAATGCGCATTCTGTTCCGTATTTAGGCGGGACCACTGGCATTGGTTTTAATCCGGAAAAAGTTGCCGCGGTAATGGGGCCTGATTTCAAACTGGATAGCTGGGATGCGGTGTTTAAACCTGAAAACTTGTCGAAGCTGAAAAAATGTGGTGTGTCATTTCTGAATGCACCCACTGAGATAATGGCAACAACGCTACATTACATGGGCAAAGATCCTAACAGTACAAATCCGGCTGATTATCGTGAGGCAGGTAAGCTGCTGTCGACTCTGCGTCCGCATATTTCTTATTTCCATTCCTCTCAATACATCAATGACCTGGCAAACGGTGATATCTGTGTTGCAATTGGCTGGTCCGGGGATGTAATGCAGGCGGCTGCGCGTGCAGAAGAAGCGAAAAATAATGTGACCGTGGATTATGTGATCCCGAAAGAAGGCGCTCTGGTTTTCTATGACATGCTGGCTATTCCGGCTGATGCAAAACATCCGGAAAATGCGCATGCATTCATTAATTATCTGATGCGTCCGGAAGTGATTGCTAAAATTTCTAACTATGTTTCCTACGCCAGTGGCAATGAAGCGTCATTACCGATGGTAGATGAAGCATTACGCAATAATCCGAATATTTATCCGCCTGCAGAATTAAAGGCCAAAATGTTTGGTCTGAAAGTTTTACCCGCTAAGATCAATCGCGAAATTACTCGTGAATGGACGAAAGTCAAAACCGGTAAATAACCACTGTTTATATAAGAATAGGGGCGTCGTTAACGCCCCTTGATTGTTTCTGGGAGAAAAACATGGCTGTGGTCGATAAACCTGCCGTAGCGTCTACCGAGCATTCTGCTCGACCACTACTGGAAATCCGCAATCTTACCAAGCTGTTTGATGGTATTCCTGCGGTGGATAATGTCAGTCTTAGTATTAATAAGGGTGAGATCTTTGCGTTGCTGGGAGCATCCGGCTGCGGGAAATCGACGTTATTACGTCTGTTAGCCGGTTTTGAAACACCGACTAAAGGACAGATCATTCTGGATGGCCAGGATCTGGCTGATATGCCACCCTATAAACGACCGATTAATATGATGTTTCAATCATATGCTTTGTTTCCACATATGACAGTAGAACAGAATATTGCATTTGGTCTGAAACAGGACCGTTTACCCAAAGATGAGATCAATCAGCGGGTACATGAAATGCTGGAGCTGGTTCATATGCTTCAGTATGCCAAACGTAAACCGCATCAATTATCCGGCGGTCAGCGACAACGGGTGGCTTTAGCCCGTTCTCTGGCAAAACGTCCCAAGCTGTTATTGCTTGATGAGCCGATGGGCGCTCTGGATAAAAAGTTGCGTGAAAAGATGCAGCTGGAAGTCGTCGATATCATTGAGCGGGTTGGCGTAACCTGTGTCATGGTCACGCATGATCAGGAAGAGGCCATGACGATGGCGGGCCGTATCGCGATAATGGATCGCGGTGAATTTGTTCAGATCGGTAGCCCGGAAGAGATTTATGAACACCCTAACTGCCGTCTGAGTGCGGAATTTATTGGTTCGGTAAATATTTTCGAAGGAACACTGGTTGAAGACGCTTCTGATTACATGATCATTCAGTCTGACGCTCTGACGCACCCGATTCAGGTTAACCATGGTGCTTCGATGGCGGAAGGGGTACCGCTAATGGTGGCTTTGCGTCCTGAAAAAATCCATTTCCGTAATGACATTCCATCCGATCATACTAACTATGAACGAGGTCTGGTTGAGAACATTGCTTATCTGGGTGATATCTCAATTTATCATGTGCGTTTAGAAAGCGGTAAGTTGGTGACGGCCACATTACCGAATGTGAACCGTTTCAGAACGGGCCAGCCAACCTGGGATGATCAGGTTTATCTGTGCTGGGATCCGGATTCTTGTGTGGTGCTGACAATATGAGTGCTGAGAAACTGCGACAACTTCCCTTCATGGGTTGGTTGCCGGGTGGTCGTCATCTGGTGATTGCTATTCCCTATTTATGGATGGTGCTGTTTTTTCTTATTCCATTCTTGATCATTCTGAAAATCAGTTTTGCTGAAGTGCTGGTCTCTATTCCGCCTTATTCAGATCTGGTCTCATATACTGAGGAAAAACTGAACTTTGTGCTGAATCTGGGAAATTACATCTATCTGCTGGATGATGTGATGTACCTTGATTCATATCTGCAATCCATTCAGGTCGCTATCACATCCACATTGCTTTGTTTGCTGATGGGTTATCCGATTGCATGGGCGATCGTTCATTCCAGTCCGGCGATGCGTAATGTTCTGTTGATGCTGGTCGTACTGCCCAGCTGGACGTCATTTCTGATCCGTGTTTATGCATGGATAGGGATACTGAAGAACAATGGGCTGATCAATAACGTATTGATGTGGCTGGGTGTGATTGATGAGCCACTGCATATGCTGCATACAAATGGTGCGGTGTATGTCGGGATCGTATATGCGTATCTGCCATTTATGATCCTGCCTATTTATACCGCTTTAATGCGGGTGGATTATTCTCTGATCGAGGCAGCGTCTGATCTGGGAGCCCGGCCATTCCGATCATTCCTTTCTATCACCTTACCGTTGACCAAGAGTGGTATTATTGCCGGCTCTATGCTGGTATTTATTCCCGCGGTCGGTGAGTTTGTTATCCCTGAATTATTGGGTGGCCCGGACTCTTTACTGATTGGCCGTGTCTTGTGGCAGGAATTCTTCAATAACCGTGACTGGCCGGTGGCCTCAGCGGTAGCGGTGGTAATGTTAACTATCCTGATGGTACCGATCATCTGGTTCTATCGTTATCAGCGTCGGGAAATGCAGGAGAGTGGATCATGACACCAGTCCCGCAGGTGAAATCGAAATTTCGTACTTTTATCTTGCTGTCCGGATTTGGCTTTTTGTATGTGCCAATTCTGTTGCTGATTGTGTATTCGTTCAATGAATCCCGTCTGGTGACTGTGTGGTCAGGCTTTTCAGTTAAATGGTATGGCGAATTATTTGCCGATAACCTGATGATGAATGGTGTGATCCTGAGTCTGACTATCGGTGTATTGAGTGCCAGTATGGCGGTGGTAATTGGTACGCTGGCGGCGTTTGTACTGACTCGTATTGGCAATTTCCGCGGACAAACCAGCTTTGCTTTTTTGATCACTGCACCAATGGTTATGCCAGAGGTGATCACCGGTCTGGCATTGCTACTGTTGTTTGTCGCTATGTCCAATATGTTTGGCTGGCCAGCGCAACGTGGGGCGATGACGATATGGATCGCTCATGTGACGTTTACTGCCGCGTATGTCACGGTGATCGTACGTTCCCGCTTACAGGAACTGGATCTCTCGATTGAAGAAGCGGCGCAGGATCTGGGTGCCACACCATTCAAGGTGTTTTTCCTCGTCACGTTACCTTCTATTGCGCCGGCAATTGCTGCGGGATGGTTATTGGGATTTACTCTGTCAGTAGACGATCTGGTGATTACCAGTTTCGTGTCCGGGCCTAATGCAACTACGCTGCCGATGGTGGTTTTTTCCAGTGTGCGTTTAGGTGTAAGTCCTAAAATCAATGCGTTAGCGACGCTGATTATCCTGGTTGTATCTATCGCCACTTTTATTGGCTGGTGGATGATGGCCTCTGCCGAGAAACGTCGCAAGGCAGAAATTAAAGCAGCTATGCAAAGCGGCTGATGTGATCAGATGAATAACTGCCATATGAAGCTGACCCTTTTTGCTTTTTGGCATTTGCCATGTCAGTTATACTTTAATTCCTTATAGTTATATTGGTTGTTTCCGGATGGCGACAGAACATAGTCATTATTATCGTTGGGTGACTTTTGCAGGGATCGCTTCTTCTGCAACCGCGGGTTTATTGATTATTGGTAAACTTACTGCCTGGCTGATGACAGGCTCATCAAGCTTGCTGGCATCACTGACTGATTCAATGATGGATATTAGTGCTTCGCTGATCAGCCTGATGGCTGTGCGCTATGCATTAATTCCAGCTGACGATAATCATCAGTTTGGCCATGGTAAAGCGGAATCGCTGGCCAGTCTGGCGCAGGCTGCATTTATCACAGGCTCCGCAGTTGTATTGCTGATGCATGGTGTGGATGCTCTGCTAGATCCTAAGCCGTTACAGCATGTTGCTGTCGGGATCTGGATCAGTATCGCTTCACTGGGATTGACTCTGGTTCTGGTCACTTTTCAAAGTTATGTTATTCGTCTGACAGGAAGTCAGGCGGTAAAAGCGGATTCATTACATTACCGGTCGGATCTGCTGCTGAATGCGGCGGTATTGCTGGCGCTGGTTTTATCGTCGCAGGGGTTTCCTAATGCCGATGCGATCTTTGCTATTCTGCTGGGCGGGTATATTCTGTGGAGTGCGCTGCAAATTGGCTACGAAGCGATACAGACATTATTGGACCGTCAGTTGCCGGAAGATGAATGTCAGCAAATCACCGACATCTGCTGTGCAGTGGACGGAGTTCGCGGGATCCATGATTTGAAAACCCGCCTTTCCGGACCAATGCGCTTTATTCAGTTACATCTGGAGCTGGATGATGAGCTTCCGCTGGTGAAAGCGCATGAGTTAGCTGATATAGCTGAAATGCGCCTGAAAGCACGGTTTCCTATTTCAGATATTCTTATTCATATGGATCCTATTTCTGCGCTGCCGAAAGAGAATGTGCACCATCAGCCATGAAATACTGCAGTTAGGGAGTGATATGGCCTGCAAAAAATGCGTTAAGAAAGATAAAGCCTGGCAGACGATCCGGGATGAAGCCGTACAAATGGCTGCCGAAGAACCGATGCTGGCCAGTTTTTTCCATTCCACGATTATTAATCACGATAGTCTGGGGGCTGCACTTAGTTTTCAGCTGGCCAATAAACTAGGCAGCGTGACCATGCCACCGATAGTGTTGCGTGAAGTCATTGAACAAGCGCTCTGTGCCGATCCGGAAATTCTGGATGCCGTTGCCTGTGATATTTGTGCGGTTACTGAGCGTGATCCGGCAGTGAACTTCCTTTCTACGCCTCTGCTTTATCTGAAAGGGTTTCAGGCCTTGCAGGCTTATCGTGTATCGCATTGGTTATGGCTGCAGGGAAGACAGTCGCTGGCGTTATTCCTGCAGCATCAGATTTCCGTTGTTTACGGTGTGGATATTCATCCGGCAGCGCAGATAGGTTTCGGTATTATGCTCGATCATGCGACGGGCATTGTCATCGGGGAAACTGCTGTTGTTGGGAATGATGTTTCTATTCTGCAAAGCGTGACACTGGGCGGTACGGGTAAAGAACACGGTGATCGTCATCCCAAGATCCGCGAAGGGGTGATGATTGGTGCCGGTGCCAAAGTGCTGGGTAATATTGAAGTCGGTGAGGGCGCTAAAATCGGTGCGGGGAGTGTGGTACTGGCTCCGGTACCGCCACACACGACGGTAGCGGGCGTACCGGCAAAAGAAGTCGGGCGACCATCTACATTAAAACCATCACTGAGTATGGAACAGGATATCTGAACGGGGCAAAAGCCCCGTTTTCTTCAACGGAGGATCCATGTCAAAGCCAGTGGCCGGGGTTTTATTGCTCGGTATGTGGGCATGTTATCTGAGCTATCTGTTCATGGGAATGTCTCCGTGGCCTGCGACTGCTCTGGCATGGAGTGCGGCCTTATTGCTGGGACCACGTCTGGATCATGCCGCCCGCCGGCAATGCACTATTTTATACGGGGTGGCACTCCTGCTGCTTTTGTTTTGCTGGCTGAATGGTGTTCATTTTTCTGCCCGGCAATTATTCCTTCCTAATCTTGATATGGTGGCGTTATTCACCGGGGTCAGTACATTAAATCTGGCCACGAGTGCACTGGCAGATAATGATCAGTCTAACTGGCGTGGCTGGAAGGGGTTATTCAGTTCCTTGTTAGGTGTGAGTTTTCTGGGAGCCGTAATCAATATGTCAGTGTTGTTTGTCGTTGGTGACCGGTTGGCGGTTAACGGCACACTGGAGCGGCGACAGGTGATTATTCTTAACCGGATCTATTGTGCCGCCGCGTTCTGGTCACCCTTCTTCATTGCAATGGCGGTAGCGTTAATTTATGCCCCAGGGATGCAGTTTTCACGGATTTTACCATTTGGCTTGTTGGCGGCGCTGGGTGCTATGCTGATCACTACATGGGATGTGTGGCGTCGCGGCATCGCTGATTTTGAAGGTTATCCACTGAGTTTGCAGACGCTACGGTTACCGGTTTTATTGTCACTGGCGGTGTTATTAGGGAAGTGGTGGTGGCCGGCATTAACGATCACCGGCATTATTGCCTTAATGGCACCGCTGATATCTGTGCTCTTAATGCCTAAAAAGCAGATGACAACCGCATTAAAGCGACAGGTTACAGAACGCTTTCCCGCAATGGGCAGTCAGGTGGTGTTGTTTTTGGGAGCAGGGTTGCTGGCTGCCGGGATCCATGGCTTAACACAGATCTGGTCTCCGGAGGCGTTATTTGCCCACATTGATCATTATGGTGTTCTGGAAGCGTCTGTTGTGACGCTGGTGATCTTGCTGGTGGCTTATCTGGGTGTTCACCCTATTATTATGACATCCAGTCTGGCGCCATTATTGTGGCATTTACATCCGGATCCCTCTTTGCTGGGAATGACATTCCTGTTTGCCTGGGGGCTTTCAACCGGTGCCACACCTTTATCTGGTGCCAATCTGGCGCTGATTGCCTGTTACCGGGTCAGAGCCTGGAATATGCTGATTTGGAATCTCGGTTATGCGGTCAAACAATGGCTCTGGCTGACAGCATTGTATGCGCTGTATATCTGGTGTTATTTGTAACTGTTATGGTGTGGCTTTTTGCGCTGGTGAGTTGTGTCGCCGGCGTTAGCAGACTATCCTAGCCTTCCAAATGAATTCCTCTGCCGCTGGCAGAATTGTGTATAGGTGTGTTATGTCTTTTGAAGTATTAGAACAGCTTGAAGCGAGAGTCCAATCTGCGGTGGATGGCATCACTTTGTTGAAAATGGAACTGGACGAGCTGCGGGCACAAAATCAGCAACTGAAAGAAGAAAACCAGCATTTACGGAATGAACATCAGGCATGGCAGGAACGTCTGCGTTCCTTGCTGGGCAAAATGGATCAGATGAACAGCGAAGGTTAAGAACAAAAACGCCGGAATATTCCGGCGTTTTTCATGGTATCGGTTACTCGATATCCAATGGTTCCGGCGATAAAATGACGCCGGTAGTATCCGCATAGATATGGTCTTCCGGCAGGAAAGTGACACCGCCGAAGTTAACCGGCAATTCACTGTCTCCGGTATCATCTTCATCTGCACCGACAGGAATGGACGCTAACGCCTGAATCCCGATCTCCAGATCAGCCAGTGCATCGACTTCGCGCACTGAACCGTAACAGATGATCCCTTCCCAACCATTATCTGCAGCAATAGCAGCAATGTCCGCATCGATCAGGGCGCGTCGTAAAGAGCCACCACCATCAATCAACAGTACTCTGCCAACGCCATTTTCTTTGACAATCTGACGAATAATGCCATTTGCCTCAAAACATTTAATTGTGGTTACCAGTCCACCGAAAGAGGAGCGCCCGCCGAAGGTGCTGAACATAGGTTCCACAACATCGACTTGATCCTGGTAAATATCACAAAGCTGGGAGGTATTGTATTCCATGGTGATGAGTCCAACGTATTGACGTTATTAGCAGTATAAGGATGCCATCGTGGAAAGCAAAGCATGAACCATACAGAATTGGTCTGTGTGACAGAAAAACGATGACTGGTGTTGACTGAATACTGAAATTAGTGAAGAAATGTGATTGTCATCACTCAGTCATCGGTGTTTAATCAGTAAATCAGGTTGCTGCGCATTAAAAGTGTCTATTTTGGGGTTTTATTGCGAATTTGTGGCCGGTATAAGAGGGAATTTGCATATTTCTGCTGCGAGGAAGCCATGTCACAAGATATATCATCAATATCAGCCGGGGAAATTCAGCGCCCGCTCAATCGTAATGATTACAAAACATTATCTCTGGCTGCACTGGGCGGTGCGTTAGAGTTTTATGATTTCATTATCTTCGTTTTTCTGGCTACGGTAGTTGGCCAGCATTTTTTCCCGGCTGATATTCCGGAGTGGCTGCGTCAGTTCCAGACTTACGGCATTTTTGCGGCCGGTTATCTGGCCCGGCCGCTGGGTGGCATTGTGATGGCGCACTTCGGCGATCTGTTCGGGCGCAAAAAGATGTTTAACTTGAGCATTTTGCTGATGGCTTTTCCGACCTTGTTAATGGGGTTGCTGCCGACTTATGCCTCTGTTGGTGTGATTGCGCCGGTTGGTTTGTTGATCCTGCGTATCTTGCAGGGAGCAGCGATTGGTGGTGAAGTGCCGGGGGCATGGGTCTTTGTTTCTGAGCATGTGCCTGCCCGCCGCGTCGGCTATGCCTGTGGCACACTGACCGCAGGCCTCACCGCCGGTATTCTGTTGGGCTCGCTGGTTGCAACTGCGCTGAATACCATACTGACACAAGAAGAGATCATCGCCTGGGGCTGGCGTATTCCGTTCCTGTTAGGTGGCGTGTTTGGGTTGTTTGCCATGATGCTGCGGCGCTGGCTGGAAGAAACGCCGGTATTTACCGAAATGAAAGCCAAAAAACAGCTGGTGGAAGGTTTACCGCTGAAACAGGTGCTGGGTAATAGTAAAGCTGAAGTGGCGGTTTCAATGCTGCTGACCTGGGTGTTGTCTGCCGCGATCGTGGTGGTGATCCTGATGACGCCAACGTATCTGCAGAAACAGCTGGCAATAGCGCCAACCGACGCGTTACAGGCAAACTCACTGGCGATTGTGACATTAACGATTGGCTGTATTTTCTTTGGCTGGTTAAACGATCGTTTCAGCAGTGGTCTGATTTTTATCGGTGGCAGCATCGGTCTCGCGCTGTCGGCGTATACTTTTTACCATGGTGTCGTAGCGGATCCGTCTTTATTGTTTGTCCTCTATCCGCTGGTTGGTTTTTTTGTTGGGATCGTCGGTGCAGTACCCTATGTTATGGTGAATGCGTTTCCGCCTGCGATCCGTTTTTCCGGCCTGTCATTTTCTTATAATCTGTCCTATGCCATTTTCGGTGGTATGACGCCGATGCTGGTGGCGTTCTGGCTGAAGAATGAACCGATGGCACCTTGCTATTATGTCATGGCACTGTGCTGCGTTGGGGTGGTGGTCGGTGGCTGGTTGTTGCTGCAGGAGCGGCAGGAACCTGACGCGATACCTCAGGTTAACTAAATCTGTCAGGCCGGCAGTTACTTGCTGGCCTGATAACAATGCAGTTCTTTGCTGATTTCCAGCACACTCAGATAGCCGCCGGGAAAAACAGCGCCGCTGTCCAGCCAGATACAGTTTCCTTTTCTGAATGGTGTGGGACGAATAGGCGTGTGTCCCATGATGCACCAGTCTACGCCTTTGATCCGATAAGCATCGGAGAGCAGGTCTGTCTTATTTGCCAGCGAGATCCGTTCCCGCGACCAGATCAGTTTTTCAATCAGGTCTTCTCGTTTTTTCTGTTTGTATTCATTTAATGCCGTCAGTAATTCCTGCCAGTCATTGAACACCGGATCTGCGTGACAGATGCCGATGTGCAGGTTGTCTGCAGTAAAGAGATCGATGACGAGCGGCAATTGTTCCAGTCTGGGAAGCCAGTGATCTTTGGTTCTTTGCTGTTCTTCCGGCGGAAGCTCATAGAACCAGTTTCCCCCATTCCTGATCCAGCAATATTCCGACAGCGGTTCATCTCGCCAGGCAGAACAGCACATCTGTTCGTGATTTCCCTGGATAGCGAAGATCCCGGGTTGATCCAGTAGCTTCAGACAACCGGGACTATCTGGCCCGCGATCTGTCAGGTCACCCAGCAGAATGCAGACATCACCCTGGTCGGCAGAAAAGTGAACCTGTTGCAGTATGGATTGCAGCGGTGACAGGCAGCCATGCAAATCACCTGCAACAAATGTTCTGCCCCGAACCTGCAATGTCTGACAAGACGGCATGATGATGCTCCGGACACGGAATCCCATGATCCAAGCGTAGTTTATTTTCACTGTTTTAGATTTGTCTGCGGTAAAAATCCTGCTGTATGGATCTGAGCTGTAAAGAGGGCTGTGTTAAAATCAATGCTTTGTTGGCTTCTCAGGAAACACTATGCCATCCAGCACCGAATTGTGCCCTTGCGGTAGTAAAAAGCTCTTTTCTCTGTGTTGTCAGCCGTTACTGCACGGAGAAAAAACGGCAGATACGCCGGAACAGCTAATGCGTTCGCGTTTTACCGCATTTTCCCGGGCGGATGCGTGGGGATATGTACTGAAAACCTGGCATCCGGATAACCGGCCTGCAGTGAGTGAAGCTGAGCTGGCAGAAGAAAGCCGGCTAGCCAAATGGGAAAAGCTGGAGATCCGTGATACGAAAGTGAACGGAGAGCAAGGCGAAGTCACCTTCTGTGCCTGGTATCGCGACCAGACAGGATTACATCCTCATATTGAGCGTTCGCAGTTTGTACGTTATGACGGTGAATGGGTTTATACCAGCGGAGAATTTTTGCCTTACACCCGCGCGCTAAAAACCAAACCAAATGATCCGTGCCCGTGCGGGAGTGGTAAAAAATATAAGCGGTGCTGTGGCTGAGTGCGGAGTAATTATGATCCTGCTTATTGATAACTATGACTCTTTTACCTATAACCTGGTGCAGTATTTTGGTCAGCTGGGTGCACAGGTGGATGTGCGTCGCAATGATGCCGTGACGATTCCGGATATCTCAGCGCTACGGCCCTCGCATCTGGTTATTTCGCCCGGTCCTTGTACACCCAATGAGGCCGGGATCTCGCTGGATGCGATCCGAATGTTTGCCGGAAAAATACCGATCCTCGGCGTTTGCCTCGGGCATCAGGCCATTGCACAGGCATTTGGCGGAACGGTGATCCGGGCGCAACAGGTGATGCATGGCAAAACCAGTCTCATTGGCCACGATGGCAAGGGCGTTTTTCGCGGATTAAACAATCCGCTGACAGTCACGCGGTATCATTCCTTGCTGGTCGAGGAGTCGTCATTACCGGCGGAGTTTGAGGTGTCAGCCTGGACCCTGCCGGAAGCGGGTGGTGCCAGAGAAATAATGGGATTACGTCATCGCCGCCTTCCCGTGGAGGGCGTTCAGTTTCATCCCGAAAGTATACTGAGTGAGCAGGGACTCGAATTATTAGCAAATTTCCTGCAGCAATAGTGTTTCGTTATTGGGTGTCACCATTTGTAGTGATATATTATGCACTCTAATTGATTAAATTTTCATTTTCCTGGTTTTACAGTGCTAAGGAGTTTGTATGACAGAACAGATGCAGGTGACGCGTAGTTGGTTTGATGAAGTCATTGTCCCGACTTATGCTCCCGCAGCTTTCATCCCGGTGCGTGGTCTGGCTTCCCGTCTATGGGATCAACAGGATCGCGAATATATCGATCTCGCGGGCGGTATCGCGGTCAATGCGCTGGGTCACTGTCATCCGGCTTTAGTTAAAACCCTGACTGAGCAAGGGCAGCGTCTGTGGCATGTCAGTAACTGGATGACCAATGAACCGACATTGCGTCTGGCTCGTAAAATGGTTGATGCAACATTTGCTGACCGTGCTTTTTTCTGTAATTCAGGAGCGGAAGCTAACGAAGCGGCGTTCAAACTGGCGCGTCGTTATGCCAAAGAAAAATTCGGTGAACAGAAAAGTCAGATCATTGCCTTCCTGCAGGGTTTTCATGGCCGTACTTTCTTTACTGTGAGCGTAGGCGGTCAGTCGCATTACTCTGATGGCTTTGGCCCGCGTCCGGGGGCGATCCAGCATATTCCGTATAATGATATTGCGGCTCTGAAAGAGCTGATTTCTGACAGTACCTGTGCTGTGGTTATGGAACCATTACAGGGTGAAGGCGGGGTGTTACCGGCCGATAAAGAATTTGCCAAGGTAGTCCGCGAGCTGTGTGATCAACATAATGCACTGCTGATTTTTGATGAAGTACAGACCGGCATGGGTCGTACCGGCAGCCTGTTTGCGTATATGCAGCTGGGTGTGGAGCCGGATATTCTGACCACGGCCAAAGCCTTGGGTGGCGGATTCCCGATTGCGGCGATGCTGACTCGTGAAGCTGTTGCTCAGGTATTCCAGCCGGGCGTGCATGGCACGACTTTCGGTGGCAACCCACTGGCCTGTGCTGTGGCCGAAACCGCGTTTGATCTGATCAATGATCCAGCGATGCTGGCGGGTGTGAAAGAACGTGAAGGCTGGTTCCGTGCAGAACTGGAAAAAATCAATGCTGAATACCACTGCTTCAGTGAAGTGCGTGGTCAGGGTTTGTTGCTGGGTGCGGTATTAACAGATGCGTATGCAGGTAAGGCCAAAGCGTTTGTCGATGCCGGTATTGAACAAGGTGTGTTAGTGCTGGTGGCGGGTCCTAATGTGGTACGTTTTGCTCCGGCGCTGAATCTGACAGCGGAAGAGTTTGCCGAAGGCATGTGTCGTTTTACACTGGCGGTAGCTCAGGTTGTGAACGCTTAATTGCTAAGTTAAAAGATGAAACTTAGAAAACAAAAAAGGCTGCATGAGCAGCCTTTTTTATTGGAAGCAGAAACGCTTAACGAGTACCGAATACCACGATGGTTTTACCGTGTGCGGTGATCAGTTCCTGATCTTCCAGCATTTTCAGAATACGGCCCACAGTTTCACGGGAACAACCCACGATCTGACCGATTTCCTGACGGGTGATCTTGATCTGCATGCCGTCCGGATGTGTCATCGCATCAGGTTGTTTAGCCAGATTCAGCAATGTCTGAGCGATACGACCAGTTACGTCCAGGAAAGCCAGGTTACCGACTTTCTGACTGGTGGATTGCAGACGACGAGCCATCTGAGAAGACAAACGCATCAGGATCTCAGGGTTAACCTGGATCAGCTGACGGAATTTCTTGTAAGAAATCTCAGCCACTTCACAAGAGGTTTTAGCGCGGATCCAGGCTGAACGAGTTGGGTTTTCGCTTTCATCGAACAGACCCAGTTCGCCGATAAAGTCTCCCTGATTCAGGTAAGACAGAATCATTTCCTTGCCTTCTTCGTCTTTGATCAGTACTGCTACAGAACCTTTGATGATGTAATACAAAGTTTCTGCTTTTTCACCCGCATGGATCAAAGTACTTTTTGCCGGGTATTTATGAATATGGCAGTGAGATAGAAACCATTCCTGTGTTGGATCGCTTTGCGGTTTGCCGATTACCATTATTTGTCCTCTTGAGCGCCTGTGCATTGCATCACTACGAAGGGTGATACATGCTTTTTTTATTTCTTACTATTTTGAGTCAATCGAAACATCAAAACAGGATCTGTGGCGAAAATGACACAAATTCAGTGACGAGCCCGTCCCTTTCCGGTAACGAACGAAGTTTAAACGTAAGCTCGTAATAACGACTTAGCATAAGGTGCAGAAAAAGTAATGACAAGAGATGCTTATGCAAATAAGCCGCTTGTTACAGCCAGAGTGGGATATTTTAAATTTCTGTTACATCTCCGATCACCTGGATGGCCTCTTTTGGCGCAATAGTCACTGATTCATGCAGTTCGCTATATAAGATGACCACCTCACCGAGTTCCAGTTGCTGACGGACCTGCGCTACTTTTTCAGCCAGCGAGAAGGTTTGTTCACCATAATCGGTGCCTTCACGTAATACGAAGGATTCAATCAGGCTATCCAGGGTGGCGGGAGGGAGTTGTTGCCAGGGTATTATCATTGCATGACCTCATATCACCCATTGGGGCGTTGGTTCACTATCCAGTAATTGTCGCAATACCAGTAACGCTTTATCCAGCGAAATATTATCGGCCGGATGACTGATGGAAAGACGCACTGCCTGCGGGGAAGGATAGTGCGCTGCGGCAAACAGGTCGGCACCCGCGACACCGACACCATGCTGGTTCGTTGCCTGCACAAAGGCCTGACTACGCCAGTGAGCAGGGAGGGGTAACCAGGCATGCATACCACCTTCCTGATACTGTATCTGGTAACGGCCCAGATGATGATGCAGTAGTGCCCCGCGTTCCCGTAATGTTTTTCGTTGTTGCAGTAACATACGATCTGCTTGCCCGGATAACAGCCATTGGCAGGTCAGCTCAATCATCAGTGGCGTGATCATCCAGCTGGAGCCACGTACGGCAATCGACATGGCCGGATGCAAATGTACCGGTACCAGCATGTAACCCAGACGTAATCCGGCGCTGGTGTTTTTAGCAAAACTGCCCAGATGAATGACGCGTTCCGGTGCTAACTCCACCAGAGCTGGCGGTCGGATTTCCGGTAATATGCCATGGACATCATCTTCAATGACCGTCAGCTGATAACGCTCGCACAGAGCCAGGATCTCCTCACGCCGGGAGAGGCTCATGGTCGCAGTCGTCGGATTCTGAATTGTCGGTGTGAGATATAACGCCCGGTAATTGCCGGTCTGACACGCTTTTTCCAGAGCTTGTGGTAAAAGACCTTCCTCATCCATCGCCAGCCCTTTCAGCTGAATGCGTAACGAATGCGATAGTGTGCTGAGCCCCGGATAAGTCAGGCCTTCGCATAATATGGTTTCACCGACGGCACCGCAGGTCATCAGACTCAGTAATAAACCATTCTGAGCCCCAAAACTGAAGAACAACCGCTCAGGTTGCGCCGTGCTGAATCCGTATTTACTCAGCCACTGACAGACGGTTTCCCGTTGCGGCAACTCGCCATTCACCGAACTGTATTCCATCAACGCATTAATGCGGCCGGGTGTTGCCAGCAATTGTTCCATAGCATCCCGGAAGGCATTTTCCCGATCCTGCAGGATCGGCAGGTTTTGCCACAATTCGATCCGGGAGGGATCCGGCTGACGGATGTGCCAGTTTAACGCCGGTTCTCCGGTTTCTTCGCGTACATAGGTACCAGCGCCGACTCTCGCGGTCACCCAGCCCTGATGTTCCGCTTCGCTGTAAGCGCGTGTGATGGTGCCAACCGTGACACCCAGTTGATCGGCTAAGGCCCGGTGAGTTGGTAAGCGTTGTCCGGGTTGTAATTCACCTTGTTCTACCGCCTGACCTATAGCCTGAGCCAGTTGACGATAGAGTGCTCCCTGACCTGAAAGCTGCGGATTCCACATTGTCATGGTGACAATAAACCTGTTGATCCTTTGAATGGCTTCAATATAACGTAAATTCAGCAGTTGATGTAGTTCAATATCGCTATTTTTGATGGATTGTACCGATACAATTTCTTGCGGGGGAGCAAGCCGATGGAACAAAGTCTGTTATTGTCACTGATCGCTTTTGCCTGGATCACTTGTGTTACGCCGGGTCCGAACAATGTCATGCTGACCGGCTCCGGTGCCCGTTTTGGCTTCTGGCCGTCCATTCAGCATATTGTGGGGATCAGTGGGGGTCTGGTTTGTATGCTGACCATGATGGCACTGGGCGTTGGAGCCCTGTTCCAGCAGTGGCCGCTGTTGCAGTGGATCCTGAAGATCGGCGGCTCAGGCTATCTGCTGTATCTGGCCTGGCAAATTGCAAAAGCCGGGATGCCTGAATTAGACGCCTCTGCCCGTAAACATACCATCAAGCCATGGCGCTTTTATCAAGCGGTTTTGTTCCAGTTTATGAATCCGAAAGCCTGGTTGATGAGTCTGTCGGCAATCGGCAGTTTCACTTTGCTGGGGGATCGGTACTGGCCTTCGGTGATTTGGGTGCTGGCCGTGTTTTTTCTGGTGTGCTTAAAAACCAGTTCAATGTGGACTTTGTTTGGCATGAAAGTCGGACAATGGCTGAAAACCCCGCGAGCCTGGGAATATTGGAACCGCATCATGGGCGGATTAACGGCGCTGTGTGTTGTGTTGATCTGGTTTGAGTAATGATTAAATGAAAGCGGCAGGTTTCAGTATCAGGGAGTAATCGGATGCGTCACTTGCGGGTTTTGCTCCCACCACATTGCATGCTAAGTATGCCGTGAATGGGATCCGGGAATAGGCGTTGCTGGGTTATTTCCCGCCAATTAATAGTGTTTATGTCAAATCCGTGTAGAATTGCGCCGTTTTTACTCGCTGCATAGAAAGATATTGGCATGACAACAATGCTTGATGAACAGGATCGTTATAAAGAGATCCGTCCGTACAATGATAATGAAGTTCCGGCCGCGATCGAGCGACTGATCAGTGATGAAGAATTGATCAGCGCTGTGGCGCGTTTTCGTTTCCCACATGCGGTCAACTATTTTGGCTGGTTATTAAAGCCATTGATCCGGCGTGCGCTGCATAAGCGTGTCGCGAATGTCCGTACCGTCGATGATGTACAGCAGCAGGTTGCCCATTTTATGGAGCAGATGATTGCGAAGACCACTGATGGTGTGACGTATTCTGGTCTGGAAAATCTGCAGTCCGGTAAGGGATATCTGTTTATTTCTAATCACCGTGATATTGCAATGGATCCTGCTTTCGTTAACTGGGGTTTATACCAGTGCGGTCTGGATACTGTACGCATTGCCATCGGTGATAATCTGTTGCGTAAACCCTGTGCCACCGAGCTGATGCGCCTGAATAAAAGTTTCATTGTGAAACGTTCGGCGAAAGGTCCGCGTGAGATGGCGAAAACCTTCAGTGAGCTTTCTTCCTATATCGCTGATTCATTGCAGGAAGGTCATTCTATCTGGATCGCCCAGAAAGAAGGCCGGGCCAAAGACGGTGATGACCGGACTGATCCGGCGATCCTGAAAATGTTTTACATGGCCGGTAAGCAGAAAAAGCGCGCTTTTGTGGAACATATGCAACAGCTGAACATTGTGCCGGTCGCGATCTCTTATGAATACGATCCGGGTGATGAAGCCAAGGCGCGCGAGCTGTACGAAACCTCAACTACTGGCTCTTACCAGAAGAGCGAATTTGAGGATATCGAGAGCATCGTGGCCGGTATCATTGGCTATAAGGGGCGGGTACATGTCAGTGTTGGCAAACCGCTGATCGATGGTTTTGAAACGCCGGAAGAATTAGCGCAAGTTATAGACCGTGCCATTCATAGTCAATATCGTCTGTTTGCATCCAATGTACTGGCTGCTGGCGAAGCATCTGCGGACATTACTGCGGAACAACGCGCTCAGTTTGAACAGCGAATGGCAGCAATGGATCCGAAATGGCGTGATATTGCTAAAGCAACTTATGCCAAACCGGTAGAAAATCAGCGTTCCTGAACTACCGCATAACAGGCAGGTATTTAACCTGCCTGCTCTAACCATCTGGCAGACTCTCGTTTTACTGCAGCCATAATGTCCAGCAACTCCAGTAATTCCGGTTCAAATGCACTGCAACTGAGACCGGAACGTAGCCCCTGTTCCAGTCCTGCACAACTGGATTGCAATTGTGGTACGCCGCAATAAGCGGCACCACCGCGCAATTTATGGATCGTATCGAGTAAATCGGCACATTCTGTACCTGCGGCGGAAGCCTCGATCATCGGCGTGATCTCATCAAAGCTGGCAACCAGCATCTGCAGCATATCCCTGGCCAGCGCTTCATTTCCTTTTACTTTTTCCAGCGCCATATTCCAGTCAATAAATGTTGACTCGGCAGCAGTGGATTTGAGATCACTGAACTGCAGTAGCAGTCGTTTTAACTGAATTTCATCAATCGGTTTTGACAGATACTCATCCATGCCACTGGACATCAGACGTTCGCGCTCACCGGGAGAGGCGTGCGCGGTGACAGCGATAATCGGCGTCAGTTTGTTACAGGTATTCTGATGGATGATCTGGCATGCCTGAATACCGTCCATGATCGGCATCTGTACATCCATAAAAATAATATCAAAACGTGTCTTTTCAGCCAGAGAGACAGCCAGATGCCCATCCTGACAGGAATGAACTTCATCGACCAGGTCGCTTAGCAAGGCGACAATCAGTTTCAAATTCGCCGGGTTATCATCAACAGCCAAGATCCGTAACGGTAATTTTTCTTTATGCTGTTCTGCTGGTTCCGCCAGTATCTGTATCGGCGGTAGCGGTTGTAGCAGGGCCTGGAGCAACTTGCTGTGGATCACCGGCTTACTGAGCGAATATATTTTATTATTCTGCATCAGTTTTTCATGCAGCGTCGGATCACTGGAGTTAATTAATACGATTAATTTATCGAGCTGATAACGTTGCAGACAAAGATCAACAGTATGCTGGATTTGTTCTGTCGGGGTTTCGGGTGCAAAGCCGATGATCATGGCGTAGAACGCAGCACCGGCATAAGTTTGTTCATCATTCTCCAGAACCGTCTGCATCTTCCATTCATTAAGCAGACTTAAACAGGACTCCCGGCTCCAGATTGCGTTTTCCCACAACAGCACATTTTTACCGGCCAGCAGCAACTGTTCCGCAGAGATATTACCTTCCTCTGAAACCAGCTCTAACGGCATTGTGATAGTAAACTCCGAACCCTGATTCGGCTCAGAGTGAACCTGCATGGTGCCATCCATCTGCTCAATCAGTTTCTGGCTGATCACCAGACCCAGCCCGGTACCGCCATAACGGCGCGAGATGGAACTGTCACCCTGGATGAACGGCTGGAACAGACGCATCAGCTGCTCATCATCCATACCAATCCCGGTGTCACGGATCCGGAACCGTAGCAGTACTTTTTGCTGGTCGATGGACGGGGTCGTACTGACATGGATATTCACCATTCCCTGTTCGGTAAACTTAATCGCATTGCCGACGATATTGGTGATAATTTGCTGCAGACGTAAGGGATCCCCGGCGACCAGATCCGGCATCGGCTGGCTGACCAGCAGTGATAATTCCAGCTTCTTGTCATGTGCCGATGGTGCCAGCAGTGTGACCGTATCATTGATCATTTCACGGATATTGAACGGAATGTTTTCCAGCGTCAGCTTACCGGCTTCCAGCTTGGAGAAGTCGAGGATGTCATTGATGATACTGAGCAGATTCTTTGCCGAATGCTCGATGGTGCTTAAATAGTCGCGCTGGTGCAGGCTGAGCTGTGTTTTAAACAGCTGGCGGGTAAAGCCGATCACCCCGTTCAGCGGGGTACGCAGTTCGTGCGACATATTCGCCAGAAATTCAGATTTGATACGGGCCGCCTCCTGGGCGCGCTTTTTCGCCATATCCAGTTCGACGTTCTGGATCTCAATCTGTTCCAGTGTTTCCCGAAGATCAGAGGTAGCCTGATCGATACTCTGCTGCATTTCGTTATGGTATTCGCTGATCGCTTTTGCCATCGCGTTGATACCATTTTTCAGCATGTCCAATTCACCATCCATCTTGCCGCGCACACGGGTATCCAGCCGGCCCTCACGAATATGATAAACCGCACGCACCATGCGATTGATGGGCTCGATGACTACATGCACCAGATTCAGCCCAAAAAACAGGCTCATGATCAACCCGAGCAGTACGATGAAAACGGCCGTCGCGGTATCCCGGTACTGCGCAATCACGGAACGATCAATGTTGAGCTGGATCGCCATGTAACCAATCACTTCCGGCGTACTGCTGGTTTGCAGCGACGTTTCACTCAGGCTGTTTTCCGCCAGAATAGGTGTACGCAGGATAATATAGTCATCCAGATGCTCAACGCTGGTCAGCTCCGGAATACTTCTGCCTTCCGGCAGACGCATCTGCATAAAATCACGGTGAAAGTTGGAAGTGACAAACAGATTGTTGTCTTTAGTAAAGATAGCGATGGATTTGATAAGCGGTGAGTTACGACGATGGCTGGTGCTGATCAAACGACGTAAGTCTTCACGACTGGAACGGGTCAGGCCATATTCACTGGCAATCGCCAGCGGTTCTATCACGCTGGTTCCCTGTTCAATCATGAAGTTTTCAATCTGCTGGTGGCGGTGAAAAATAAAATAACCGGCTAATAACGTGCCGATCAGCAGAGTGGGTATAATAGTGAACGCCAGAACACGGGCGCGCAGGCCATATTTAGTCATAGTCTGTTTTTGTTGACCCGTTCTTGTGGGACAATAGTGTTTTCCGGTGCTTCTCTTTCAGCATCATACCTACCTAACGATAAGCCACCAAGAGATATGGTTCAGTTTTTCAAACCCCAACCCAAAGCATTACCTACCAAAGCGGTAGAGTTGACGATCGATAATCTGGATCACCACCTGACCGGTGTGGGTCGCTATCAGGGTAAAGCCTGTTTTGTCGAAGGCGTCCTGCCCGGCGAAAAAGTCAGTGTGCAGATCACCGAACAGAAAAAGCAGTATGCTCATGCCCGGTTACGGCAGGTGATTGAGCCTTCGGCGGAACGCTGCGAACCTTTTTGTCCGGCATTCAAGCAATGCGGCGGTTGTAACGCACAGATGATGCCGCAAGCAATGCAATGTCAGGCAAAACAGCAAGGTGTACAGCGTTTATTCCGCCAGCTGGCCAAAATCGATCTGCCTGCACCACTGTGGATCGAAAGCAGTGCCCCGCAAGCCTATCGTCGTGTCTGCCGTCTGGCAGTGAAATACGATAAAAACAAACGCTGTGTTCAGCTCGGTTTCCGGCAAGAACAGAGTCAGGCACTGGTGGAAATTGAAAGTTGCCCAGTACTGACTGCGGCTTTATCTGCGCTGCTCATACCATTGAGAGCGATGCTGAACACGCTCAGTTCTTATCGTGATGTCGGCCATATTGAGTTGTATGACACCGAAAGTGGTTTGGCAATATTAGTACGCCACAATGGCAAACCTTCAGCCAAAGACAGAGAACTGATGCTGGCGTTTGCGTCACAACATGACTGTGCCTTGTATCTGCAGACAACCGGCTACCCGGAACCGCTGACTGAAGTTAAACCGAGCTTCTATCAGCTGGATGGTTTGCGTCTTTATTTCCAGCCGGGCGATTTTTTGCAGGTGAATGCCGGGATTAACCAGCGTCTGGTCAACTATGTGCGCGAATGGCTGGCACCGGCCGCGACAGATAATGTGCTGGATCTGTTCTGTGGTATCGGTAATTTCACCCTGCCGTTAGCCCGCGAGGCGGCATCTGTCACCGGAATCGAAGGTGTGGATGAAATGGTACAAAGAGCCACCAGTAATGCTGAAAAGAATCAGCTGGTTAATACCGGATTTCATCGCGCAGATCTGACAAAAATGGCGGAATATGCCAACGCAGGCTGGCAGCAACAATGTTATGATCTGGTGCTGTTGGATCCGGGTCGTACAGGTGCTGAAGAGGTCATGCCATGGCTGGCCAAAAGCGGTGCCCGCCGGATCGTGTATGTTTCTTGCAACCCGGTTACCGCCGCGCGTGATTGTGCACTGTTACAGCCTGGCTATGCATTGAAGCAGTGGGGATTACTGGACATGTTCCCGCATACCGGGCATGTCGAATCTCTCTTTTTGTTTGAACGAAAATAAATAAGGACGAGCGTCTCATGGTTGCGGTTCGTGATACTCACCTGAAAACGGGTTTTGACTTAAACGAGTGGATGACTACGCTGGATCTGCCTGCAGCAGACAAAGCCGCATTATTCTCGGTATTCGAATATTGTCATAACCACATTCAGGATAAAAACGAACAGCAACGCCTGTCCAAACGCAGTGCCGAAATGATCGGTATATTGCTGACGTTGCATATGGACATGGATACGCTCAAAGCGGCGGTGTTATTCCCGCTGATTGAACCTGCGTATATAACAGCTGAGCAGGTAACTGCCGATTTTGGTGCGGTGATCAGCCAGCTGTTGCAAGGTGTGATTGATATTGATGCAATCCGCTTTCTGCAACAATTAAGCAGTGCCAGTGTCTCTGATGCTCAGGTCGATAATGTTCGCCGTATGCTGCTGGCGATGGTAGAAGATGTGCGTGCGGTCGTTATCAAACTTGCCGAGCGGATTGCCTGCCTGCGTGAAGTGAAAAACGCGAATGAAGAAACCCGGGTACTGGTGGCCAAGGAAATTTCCAACATCTATGCGCCGCTGGCCAACCGCCTGGGGATCGGACAGCTCAAATGGGAGCTGGAAGATCTCTCATTCCGCTACCTGCATCCGGATACCTATAAGCAAATCGCCAAACTGCTGGACGAAAAACGCCTTGATCGTGAACGTTATATCCAGCGTTTTGTTACGGATACCAAAACCGCACTGCAGGAAGCCGGGATTGATGCCGAAGTTTATGGCCGTCCGAAACACATCTACAGTATCTGGCGCAAGATGCAGAAGAAAAACCTCAATTTTTCCGATCTGTATGATGTCCGGGCTGTGCGTGTCGTAACCAAACGTCTGCAGGATTGCTATGCCGCACTCGGCATCATTCATACCCTCTGGCATCATATTCCGCGAGAGTTTGACGACTATGTCGCCAACCCGAAACCCAATGGCTATCAATCTATCCATACCGTGGTATTAGGCCCGGAAGGCAAAACCGTTGAAATCCAGATCCGTACCGAGCAGATGCATCAGGAATCGGAACTGGGGGTGGCTGCGCACTGGAAATATAAAGAGGGAATGCAGGCGGGTAAAAATGCCGCCTATGAAGAACGCATTGCCTGGCTGCGCAAACTGCTTGCCTGGCAGGAAGACATGGTCGAATCCGGTTCGCTGGTGGATGAACTGCGGACCCAGGTATTTGAAGATCGCGTTTATGTCTTTACCCCGAAAGGTGATGTGGTTGACTTGCCGGCCGGGGCGACACCACTCGATTTTGCCTATCAGGTGCACAGCATGATCGGCCACCGTTGTATCGGTGCCAAAATTGACGGCCGTATCGTCCCGTTCACCTATCAGCTGCAAACCGGCGATCAGATCGAAATTATCACCCAGAAAGAGCCTAACCCCAGCCGTGACTGGATGAACCCTAACCTCGCGTTCTTACGAACCAGTCGTGGCCGGGCCAAGGTGGCTGCGTGGTTCCGGAAACTTGATCGAGATAAGAACATTCTGGCTGGTAAAGAGTTACTGGAAAAAGAGCTGGATCGTCACGGCTTTACACTTTCCCGTGATGAATTGGCGTCAACGGTAAAAGAGTTCTATACCCGCCTCAGTCTTATGGAGTTTGATGATCTGCTGTCCGGAATCGGTTCCGGAGAAGTGAGGATCAATCAGCTGATGAACTTCCTGGAACAAAAGCTGAATAAGCCGACGGCAGAGGAAGAAGATCGCCGGTTGTTAGAGCAACTGGAAAATAAAACGCAGCACCGGATGAAAAATGTAAAACCGGGGAAAGGGCATATTGTCGTTCAGGGAGTTGGTAACCTGATGACGCATGTCGCCCGTTGTTGCCAGCCGATCCCGGGTGACAGCATTACCGGTTTTATTACCCAGGGGCGTGGTATATCGATCCATCGTGAAGATTGTGAACAGTTCAAAGAGCTGAGTCGCCGTAATCCGGAACGGATTATTGATGCAGTATGGGGCGAGAATTATTCTGGTGGTTATGCGCTGACAGTGCGGATCACGGCTAATGATCGTTCAGGATTGCTGCGTGATATCACCACCATCATTGCCAATGAAAAAATCAATGTGTTGGGTATGCGCAGCCGTTCCAACGTTAAACAGCAAACGGCAGATATCGATATTGATATGGAAATATACAATATTGAAACACTGAACCGCATGCTGGCGAAGATCAATCAGATGAATGATGTAGTCAGCGCCAAACGTCTTTAATCAGCACTTATCTTTAACCGCCGTTACCCGCAACGGCGGTTTTTCATTTTCAGCAGGTACCCTCATGTCACATACATACTCCATGCAAGATCTTCTGGCTCTGATGCAGCAGTTGCGTGATCCGGAAAATGGCTGTCCGTGGGATAAAAAACAGACTTTACAGAGTCTGACCGCTTATACCATCGAAGAAGCCTATGAGGTGGTGGATAGTATTGAGCAGAATGATCTGAGCGGATTACAGTCAGAATTGGGTGATCTGTTATTTCAGGTGGTTTTCTATACACAACTGGCGCAGGAACAAGGCTTATTCAATTTTCAGGATGTAGTGAATACCATCAGTGAAAAACTGGTGCGCCGGCATCCGCATGTCTTTGCCGGTAAAGCGTTTGCGGATGCCGCTGCAGTAAGCGCTAACTGGGAAGCAGAAAAAGCGAAAGAACGTCAGGAAAAGGATGCTGCCGCGATTAGTGTCCTGGACGATATTCCGCAAAGCTTGCCTGCATTAATGCGGGCGGCGAAAATTCAGAAACGATGTGCAACTGTCGGATTTGACTGGCATGAACTGCCCCCCGTGATTGAAAAGATCCACGAAGAGCTGAATGAAGTCATGGCTGAAGTTAATCAGCCGGAACTTGATAAAAAAGCCCTCGGCGAAGAGCTGGGTGACCTTTTGTTTGCTAATGTTAATCTCGTACGCCATCTGGGGTTTGATCCGGAGAAAATCCTGCGGGCGGGCAATCATAAGTTTGAACGTCGTTTTCGTGCACTGGAACAAATTGTTCAGTCACAGGGGCGCACTTTGAAAGCCTGTTCACTGGATGAATTGGAAGCCGTTTGGCAACAAGTAAAACAAATGGAGTGAAGTTGACGCAACGCAAGACTCCTCTCAATGCAAATGAGTATCCTGTTGCCGTTGTTAGGAGCGGGGGCTTGCGGTATAATTTCATCCCGTCTGTTTCTCCCGCACGCATCTGCGTGATTCCTAAACTTCTTCAGGTTCAGCATGACGACTAAATATATTTTCGTGACAGGCGGGGTGGTTTCATCCTTAGGTAAAGGTATCGCAGCAGCCTCATTGGCAGCGGTCCTGGAAGCGCGTGGTTTAAAAGTAACCATGCTGAAACTCGATCCGTACATCAACGTTGATCCGGGCACCATGAGCCCAATTCAGCATGGTGAAGTATTCGTCACGGAAGATGGCGCTGAAACCGATCTGGACTTAGGTCACTACGAACGTTTTATCCGTACCAAGATGTCCCGTCGCAACAACTTTACCACCGGTCGTGTGTATTCCGACGTGCTGCGTAAAGAGCGTCGTGGTGACTATCTGGGTGCAACAATTCAGGTTATTCCTCACATCACCAACGCTATTAAAGAGCGTGTGATTGCTGGTGCTGAAGGGCATGATGTTGCGATCGTTGAAATCGGCGGTACTGTCGGTGACATCGAATCGTTACCATTCCTGGAAGCTATCCGTCAGCTGGCAGTGGATATCGGCCGTAATAATGCGCTGTTCATGCACCTGACTCTGGTGCCATATTTGGCCGCTGCCGGTGAAGTGAAAACCAAACCAACTCAGCACTCCGTTAAAGAATTGCTGTCCATCGGTATTCAGCCAGACATCCTGATCTGTCGCTCTGACCGCGCTATTCCTGCGAATGAACGTGCGAAAATCGCACTGTTCTGTAACGTGCCGGAACGAGCCGTTATTTCACTGAAAGACGTTGATTCTATTTATAAAATCCCGGCATTGCTGAAATCACAGGGTCTGGATCAGCTGGTTGTTGATCGTTTTGGCCTGCAATGTGGCGAAGCGAATCTGGCTGAGTGGGAACAAGTTATTTATCAGGAAGCCAATCCAACTGGCGAAGTCACCATTGGTATGGTCGGTAAATACGTTTCTCTGCCGGATGCGTATAAATCAGTTAACGAAGCCCTGAAACACGCAGGTCTGAAAAACCGTTTGAGCATCAATATCCGCTACATCGACTCTCAGGATCTGGAAACCAAAGGTCTGGAAGTGATGGATGGCCTGGATGCGATCCTGGTTCCTGGTGGTTTCGGTGAACGTGGTGTCGAAGGGAAAATTCTGGCGGCACAATATGCGCGTGAGAACAAAATTCCTTACTTGGGTATCTGTCTGGGTATGCAGGTTGCGCTGATTGAATTTGCGCGTCATGTAGCCGGTATGGAAGGTGCTCATTCTACTGAATTCAAACGTGATACACCTTACCCGGTCGTTGGTCTGATCACTGAATGGATCGACGAAGAAGGTAAAGTGGAAGTACGTACCGAAGGTTCTGATCTGGGTGGCACAATGCGTCTTGGTTCGCAACTTTGCCATCTGGTGGACGGTTCTAAAGTCCGCGCACTGTACGGTAATGACACCATTCAGGAACGTCACCGTCATCGTTACGAAGTTAATAATACGCTGTTGCCGAAGATTGAAGCGGCAGGTCTGAAAGTAACCGGTTTGTCTGCAGACAAGAAACTGGTCGAAATTGTTGAAAACCCTGATCACCCATGGTTCGTCGCAGTGCAATTCCATCCGGAATTTACTTCCACACCACGTGACGGGCATCCTCTGTTTGAAGGCTTTATTCAGGCCGCAGGGGAGTATATGAAGAGACACCTAAACTAATCGACAAAATCCGTAGTTGTGGCATATATTGCGGCAACTACATTTTAATTTTATAACTTTGTTTGTTGTTTATTTCTTAAAACGAGGATTGATAATATGTCTAAAATCGTCAAAGTGATTGCTCGCGAAATCATCGACTCACGCGGTAACCCTACTGTTGAAGCTGAAGTGCATCTGGAAGGCGGTTTCGTAGGTATGGCTGCTGCTCCGTCTGGTGCATCTACCGGCTCTCGCGAAGCACTGGAACTGCGTGACGGTGACAAAGCTCGTTTCCTGGGTAAAGGCGTTCTGAAAGCAGTTGGTGCTGTAAACGGCCCTATCGCTGCTGCCCTGCTGGGTAAAGACGCTCAGGATCAAGCTGCTATTGACCAGATCATGATCGACCTGGACGGTACTGAAAACAAATCTAACTTCGGTGCTAACGCAATCCTGGCTGTGTCTCTGGCGAACGCTAAAGCTGCTGCTGCTGCTAAAGGCCTGCCACTGTACGCTCACATCGCTGAACTGAACGGTACTCCAGGTGTTTACTCTATGCCTCTGCCAATGATGAACATCATCAACGGTGGCGAGCACGCTGACAACAACGTAGACATCCAGGAATTCATGATCCAGCCAGTTGGCGCCAAGACCCTGAAAGAAGCAGTTCGCATGGGTGCTGAAGTGTTCCACAACCTGGCTAAAGTTCTGAAATCTAAAGGTTACAACACTGCAGTTGGTGATGAAGGCGGTTTCGCTCCTAACCTGAAATCTAACGCTGAAGCACTGGAAGTTATCGCTGAAGCTGTTGCTGCTGCTGGCTATGTTCTGGGTAAAGACGTTACTCTGGCTATGGACTGCGCTGCATCTGAATTCTACGATGCTGAGAAGAAAGAATATAACCTGAAAGGCGAAGGTCGTATCTTCACTTCTAACGCTTTCTCTGACTTCCTGGAAGACCTGACTACCAAGTTCCCAATCGTTTCTATTGAAGACGGTCTGGATGAATCTGACTGGGAAGGCTTCGCTTACCAGACTCAGAAACTGGGTAAAAAAATCCAGATCGTTGGTGACGACCTGTTCGTAACCAACACCAAGATCCTGAAACGTGGTATCGACAACGGTATCGCTAACTCCATCCTGATCAAATTCAACCAGATCGGTTCTCTGACCGAAACTCTGGCTGCGATCAAAATGGCTAAAGACGCTGGTTACACTGCAGTTATCTCTCACCGTTCAGGTGAAACTGAAGATGCAACCATCGCTGACCTGGCTGTTGGTACCGCTGCTGGCCAGATCAAAACTGGTTCTATGAGCCGTTCTGACCGTGTTGCTAAATACAACCAGCTGATTCGTATCGAAGAAGCTCTGGGCGCTAAAGCACCGTTCAACGGTCTGAAAGAAGTGAAAGGTCAGGCTTAATTCCTGTATTCGCTTAAAAAATGATGAAGCCCCGCCAATTGGCGGGGCTTTCTTTTATGTTGGAATATGGGAAACTATGTCTCCAGGAGGAGACGATATGCGCCTGTTTACCCTTATCCTGATTGTTGTGTTGGCGTTGGTACAACGTCAGCTCTGGTTCGGGAAAAACGGACTCGTTGAGTATCGACAAGTCTCAGAGAATTTATTACGTCGGCAGGCTGATAATCAGAAACTGCATGAACGCAATATGCTGCTTAAAGAAGATATTGAAGACCTGAAAAGTGGTCTGGAAGCCATTGAAGAATTAGCCCGAAATGATCTGGGTTTTATCAAATCCGGAGAAACTTTTTATCGGGTACTGCCTCGTGACAGTGCCGGACAAAATAAACAAAGTTCACTACCGAAGAGTGATTAAGTCATGCAGACATTTACCGCCGTAGTGCCCGCCGCAGGCCGGGGAAGCCGGATGCAGGCTAATAAGCCGAAACAATATTTGCATCTGGGTGACAAAACGATCATCGAACATACGTTAACCCGCTTGCTGGCTCATCCGCAGATTGAAAAGATTGTTGTGGTGATCGCCGATGATGATCGCTATTTTTCCTCACTGCCCGTGGCGAATAATCCCCGGATTGAAGTAACTCTGGGCGGGCCGGAACGGGCAATATCGGTATTAAATGGTCTGTCCTCAGTCGAAACAGACTGGGTACTGGTACATGACGCAGCAAGGCCCTGCATTACGCAGTCTGATCTGGATGCGTTGATTGCTGTGGCGGAGCTCGGTGAGGATGGCGCTATTCTGGCAATTCCGGTTAAAGACACCATGAAACGTTCCGACACACAGCAACGGATTGAAGAAACAGTAGAAAGAGGTCACCTCTGGCATGCGTTAACACCGCAAATGTTTCCTACGCAGCAGTTGGCAGATGCAATTGATGCCGGACTGACTCAGTCAATCGTATTGACAGACGAAGCTTCAGCGATGGAGCGGGCAGGATTTAAACCTCTTCTGGTTACAGGGCGTTCCGATAATATCAAAGTAACCAGACCGGAAGACTTGGCATTGGCGGCATTTATTCTGCAGCAACAGGAGCTTGAATGATTCGGATCGGGCACGGTTTTGATGTACACCGTTTTGGTGGCGATGGTCCCTGTGTTCTGGGTGGCGTAAAAGTACCTTATGAACAGGGATTAATTGCCCATTCTGATGGTGATGTCGTACTGCATGCGGTAGCGGATGCTTTACTGGGCGCGATTGCGGCTGGTGATATCGGGCGTCATTTCCCGGATACTGATCCACAGTTTAAAGGTGTAGATAGCCGTATCCTGTTACGGGACGTTTTTGCCAGAGTGAAAAATAGCGGATTTAAGCTGGGCAATCTGGATGTCACTATTCTGGCGCAGGCTCCTAAAATGGCACCGCATATTCCGGCTATGTGTACCAATCTGGCTGAAGATTTAGAAAGCGGGTTACCGCAGGTAAATGTGAAAGCGACGACCACAGAAAAACTCGGCTTTACTGGCCGAAAAGAAGGAATTGCAGTGGAAGCTGTCGTGTTACTGGTTGCTGCCGATGAATAAAGAATTCGATATGGATTGGCCATACCGTTTTGGCAAACCGGAACAATCTGCATTATTTAAAGCTGAACCTGCCGATTTCCGTGTAGTTGAAGATCTTGGTTTCATGCCATGCGGACAGGGAGAACATCTGTTTGTCCGTATCCGTAAAACAGGCGAAAATACGGCTTGGGTTGCAAAGCTACTTGCTGAGCACACCGGTTTGCCTCTTTCTTCTGTCAGCTGGGCCGGCCTTAAAGACAGACATGCAGTCACAGAACAGTGGTTCGGTCTGCATCTGCCCGGAAAGCCAGATCCGGATCTGCGGACGTTAGAGTCTGATACTATTCAGGTTTTACAAACAATCCGGCATGATAAAAAGCTGAGACCAGGCGCATTACGTGGTAACTTCTTCTGTCTGCGATTGCGGGAACTTAGTCAGAGCCGCGATTTGGATATGCGCTTACAGCAAATATCACAATTAGGTGTTCCTAATTATTTTGGTCCGCAGCGATTTGGCCGCAATGGTAATAACTTACGTGCCGTAGAAGGTATGTTTGCTGGTCGTCGTATCCATGATCGGCAGAAACGGGCTATCTATCTCTCTGCCGCCAGAAGTTATATTTTTAATCATGTTGTGGCAGCCCGGATCCGCGATAACTGTTTACATGACGCAATGCTAGGGGATTGTTTGCTGTTTAATAATAGCGATGGTTATCTGGTCACTGATAAGAAAACAGATAAAAACGCTATCGCTCAGCGAATTGAGTTCGGTGAGTTAGTCACCAGCGCACCGTTGTGGGGGCGTGGAGATAATCTTGTTCAGGGTGATGCTCTGGCTTGGGAATCAGCCGTGTTAGCAGAGCATGCTGTCTGGTTACGTGCATTAGAGCAGGCTGGCATGCAACAGGAACGGCGTCGGGCTGTTTTACGTACCAATGATTTACGCTGGCGTTGGCTGGATAATTCACTGGAGCTGCATTTTTCATTATCGGCCGGTAGTTATGCTACCAGTCTGATCCGCGAATTAGTTAATACAAGAGAAAACAGTCACGATGAAGATTTTGGTCAGCAATGATGATGGTGTCAATGCTCAGGGGTTACAGTGCCTGAGCGAGGCATTGTGTTCACTGGGTGAGGTTATTGTCGTCGCCCCTGATCGCAATCGCAGTGGGGCCAGTAATTCATTAACGCTGGAAAATCCTATCCGGGTTGAAACCCTGGAAACAGGAAAGCGTTATTCAGTCAAAGGCACGCCTACTGATTGTGTGCATTTTGCCGTGAATAAGTTACTGGATCCCTGGCCGGATATTGTCGTATCAGGAATCAATCATGGCGCCAATCTCGGTGACGACGTTATCTATTCAGGTACTGTAGCTGCAGCTACAGAAGGTCGGCATATGGGATTGCCTGCGGTTGCTGTATCGCTGGTCGGCGAGATTCACTTTGCTTCTGCAGCGCATTATGCGTGTCTGCTGGTTTCGCGTTTACGGACGCACCCGCTGCCATCCGATCAGATCCTGAATGTAAATGTACCTGATTTACCACTGGAGCAGATCAAAGGTATCAAGGTAACCCGGCTCGGTAATCGTCATCGTGGCGAAAAAATGATTGTTATGCAGGATCCTCGTGGTAAACCGGTATATTGGATTGGCCCTCCGGGTGAAAAACAGGATGCCGGAGACGGCACTGATTTTCATGCCATTGAAGAAGGCTATGTATCTATCACTCCGCTTCAGGTCGATATGACAGCCTATGGTAGTGTCTCTGAACTAACCACATGGGTTGGGGAGTTTAAGTAGCGTGCGTGGCACGGTGGCTTATCTTTTAATCAAACAGTTGCAGGAACTCGGCATCAGAGATGAACGAGTGCTTTCTGCTATGGCTAATGTTCCGCGCAACTATTTTGTGGATGAAGCCATCTCTCATCAGGCCTGGGATAATACCGCGTTACCGATCGGTTTTGGTCAGACGATTTCACAGCCTTACATCGTAGCCAGGATGACGGAACAGCTGATTCAGAATAATCCGCAGAACGTGCTGGAAGTCGGCACCGGATCCGGTTATCAGACTGCCGTGTTATCTCAGCTTGTCCCGCGTGTTTACACTGTTGAACGAATTAAAGCACTGCAATATCAGGCTCGCCGCCGCTTGCTGCGTCTGGATTTTCATAATGTCTCCATGCGTCACGGTGATGGCTGGGCGGGATGGGCAACCAAAGCCCCATTTGATGCAATCATTGTGACTGCTGCTGCTGAAAAAGTCCCTGATGCATTACTGGCACAGTTAGCCGATGGTGGCAGGATGGTGATACCTGTTGGTGAATATAAGCAGGAACTGTTGCTGATTGAAAAATATGGCAAAGCAATCAGAACGGAGGTGCTTGAAGCCGTTCGTTTTGTTCCTCTGGTTCATGGTGAGTTGATGTGAAGTTGATTAATTCAGCCTGGGTATTCATGCGTACATATAATATACAACGACCTGTTTCCTGCATGCTGACATTATTGTTTTCTCTGGCAATAACAGCATGTACCTCATCGTCATCTCCTGCTCCCGTTCGTGATGCTGGCAGTAAGCATCAGCTAAAAACGTCATATCGTATTAATAACGCTTCCAGTGTAAAAAATGAAAATATCCGTGAAGCAGCCATTACAGCTGGAAATGAGCGTCCAAAATTAACACCGGGTACAGCTTATACGGTCAAGGCCGGTGATACTTTATATGCAATCGCATGGATGTACGGGGCCGATGTCCGTACGCTGGCGGAACAGAATGTGATTCAGGCACCCTATCATGTGCGCGTAGGGCAGGTGTTGCGATATTCATTACCCAATACACTGTCATCGTCACGTGCGGTACCGGAAACAGCCGGGATATCCGAACACCGGGTAACCGTGGGTGACAGCCTGTCTGTTCTTGCGGAAAAAAATGGCTTACGTCTGGCCGAACTGGGTGCTTTTAATAATATCAAACCACCTTATGTTATCCATCCGGGACAAATCATCCATTTCCCCGCATATGCATCCGCAGCAACGAAAAACAATGCAACAACCAGTCCATCTTTTGGTCCAAAAGGCTCCTTTAATGAGGAGCGTGCTTTAGATCAGATATCTGAAAAAAGCAATAAAAAAGTGGTTGTTGATACAAAAGAAAGTGCTTACTCTGAATCTGCAGAACCAGTCGCTAACAAATTATTAACTTGGCGATGGCCAGCAAAAGGAATGGTTGTTGGCGGTTTCAGCGCTGGTGAACAGAGTAACAAGGGGATTGATATATCAGGTAGCCGTGGTCAGCCAGTAGTCGCTGCAGCCGGAGGGCGGGTTGTCTATGCTGGCAATGCACTTCGCGGGTATGGAAATCTTATCATTATCAAACATAACGAAGATTACCTTTCAGCGTATGCGCACAATGATGCGTTGCGGGTAACAGAGCAACAAGTGGTTAAAGCTGGGCAAAAGATTGCCGATATGGGAAGTAGCGAATCGTCAGATGTCAGACTACATTTTGAGATCCGTTATCGCGGTCAATCTGTAAATCCGTTGAGATATTTGCCGAAACGATAGCTCCACAATGTCGCAGTCAGATACGTTGTGGGGCTCAAGGAGGGAACCATGAGTGTAACTGAACGTGCTGATAGTGATCAGGATCTTTTAGAGTTACAAGATCCGGTAGAGATGGATGAAATTGCTGAGAACGATGTTGACATTACCGAACCAGCCGATGAACTCCAGCTATCTCCCACACTAAATCGCATCATGGATGCGACTCAGCTTTATCTCGGTGAGATTGGTTTTTCACCTTTACTGACTGCAGAAGAAGAAGTCTATTTTGCCCGCAGAGCCTTACGTGGTGATGATGCTGCCCGTAACCGCATGATCGAATCCAATCTGCGCTTAGTCGTTAAAATAGCCCGCCGTTATAACAACCGGGGATTGGCGCTGCTGGATCTGGTTGAAGAAGGTAATCTTGGACTTATCCGCGCGGTGGAGAAGTTTGATCCGGAACGGGGTTTCCGTTTTTCAACTTACGCAACATGGTGGATCCGCCAGACGGTCGAACGCGCTATCATGAATCAGACCCGGACCATCCGTTTACCTATTCATGTAGTCAAAGAGCTGAATGTATACCTGCGTACGGCCCGGGAACTGGCTCAGCGTCTGGATCATGAACCGACGGCTGAAGATATCGCCAGTTTGCTGGATAAGCCGGTAGAAGAAGTATCCCGCATGCTGAAACTGAACGAAAGAATTTGTTCCGTAGATACACCGATTGCCGGCGATGGTGACAAGTCTCTGATTGATATTCTGACTGACGATCGTATTAATTGTCCGGAAGATCAGACTCAGGATGATGACATGCAGCACAGCATTGTCATATGGCTGGAACAACTCAATCCAAAACAACGTGAAGTATTAGCCCGCCGTTTTGGCTTGCTGGGCTATGAACCTGCTACTTTGGAAGAAGTGGGGGAAGAGATAGGCCTGACCCGGGAAAGAGTCCGTCAGATACAGGTTGAAGGTTTGCGTCGCATGAAGGAGATGCTGACACAGCAAGGTTTATCGGTAGAGACTCTCTTTCAGCTGGACTGATTTTATTACCTCAGTAAACAACATCGCCGGCATGAAGTCCGGCGATATTGTTTTTATCAATCAATCAAGCAATTCTGTTCTGGCCAGCTCTTTTATTTTATACAGCCAATCCAATGCATCCCTTGGCGACAAACTGTCCGGATCTAGCTGTTCTAAAGCACGGTATAATTCACTTTCTTTTATGGAATAACGGTTTTCCGGTGCTGTTGATGCTGAAGTCCTGGTCAACTCCTGTGGCGCGGAGTGATCGCGACTTTCCAGCTCATGTAACTTAGCTCTGGCCTGATTGATTACTGCACGCGGAACACCTGCCAGTGCCGCTACCTGTATGCCATAGGAGCGATTTGCTGCACCTTCCTGAACGGTGTGCATGAAAGCGACACTATCACCATGCTCAATCGCGTCAAAATGCACGTTTACGATATTATCTTGCTGTTCAGCCAGTTGTGTCAGCTCAAAGTAGTGAGTGGCAAACAGGGTATAGGCATTGATTTTCTGAGCTAACTGTTCCGCACAGGCCCAGGCAAGGGAAAGTCCGTCATAAGTACTGGTTCCCCGGCCAATCTCATCCATCAGAACCAGACTCTGATGCGTTGCATTGTGCAGGATATTAGCTGTCTCGGTCATTTCCACCATAAAAGTAGAACGTCCGGAAGCCAAATCGTCAGATGCGCCGATACGGGTAAAGATACGATCTACCGGCCCTATTCTGGCCGATTCAACCGGGACATACGAGCCGATATAAGCCAGTAGTACGATTAATGCTGTCTGGCGCATATAAGTGGATTTACCACCCATATTCGGACCAGTGATGATCAGCATGCGTCGCAGATCATTCAATTGTAAATCATTGGCGATAAATGGTGTCTGTAAACTCTGTTCGACCACCGGATGGCGTCCGGCTTTGATCTGGATCCCCGGTTCATCAACCAGTTCTGGCCGATGATAATCCAGCGTCTGTGCCCGTTCAGCCAGATTATTCAGTACATCCAGTTCTGCCACTGCAGCTGCACTAACCTGCAATACAGGTAAATGAGGCAGCAGTTGATCCAGCAGATCTTCATAAAGTTGTTTTTCCAGTGCCAGCGCCTGGCTTTGTGCGGTCAGGACTTTATCTTCATACTCTTTTAGTTCCGGGATCAGGTAACGCTCGTTGTTTTTCAGCGTCTGACGACGGATATAATCAACAGGAACCAGATGTGCATTGGCTTTAGTCACATCAATATAGAAGCCATGTACCTTGTTGTAGCTGACTTTCAGCGTCGTGATACCGGTCCGCTGACGCTCGCGTAATTCAAGCTGTTCCAGATAGCGAGTGGCACCGTTTTCCAAATCACGTAATTCGTCCAGCTCCGGATGATAACCGCTGGCAATCACTCCGCCATCACGGAGCACTACCGGAGGGTTTTCCACCACGGCGCGCTCAAGCAGATCCTGCAATTCAGGGAAGGTGCTTATAGCTTGTGCCAGTTGCTGCAATGTCGGGTTATTCTGCAGAATGTTCTGTAATTCAGGCAGTTGCTGGAATGCCACGCGCAGGCGACTCAGATCGCGGGGGCGGGCAGAACGCAAAGCCAGACGAGCGAGGATCCGCTCCACATCACCGATCTGTTTCAGAACCGGAGTCAGAGCACTCATCATTTGCTGATCGAGCAATTCAGTGATCACGTTTTGTCGCTGTTGCAGCTGTTTTTTACTGCGGATTGGCTGATGTAACCAGCGCTTTAATAAACGACTACCCATCGGCGTTGCGGTAGCATCAAGCACAGCTGCCAGTGTGTTGTCTAAGCCACCGGACAGATTACCGGTCAATTCAAGATTGCGGCGGGTGGCGGCATCCATCACTACCATCTGCTCACTTTTTTCCAGCCGGATCCCCTGAATGTGTGGCAACGCAGTACGCTGCGTATCACGCACATATTGCAGCAAAGCACCGGCTGCCTGCAGAGCGATTTTTTCTTCTTCAACACCAAAACCACGCAGGTCCTGTGTTTCGAATTGGTTGCAAAGCAAATGATAGGAGGTGCTGAATTCAAACTCCCAGGCTGGGCGGCGACGCATACCACGACGTTGTCCCAGCTGAGTCAAATCAGGGAAATTTTCAGAATAAAGTAACTCTGCCGGGTTCAGGCGCTGCAGTTCAGCTGCCAGCGTTTCCTGCCGGGTAAACTGATTGATGACAAAACGGCCTGAAGCTACATCCATCGCCGCCAGACCATAATGCGGAGCTACAAAATCGACCGCAACAATCAGGTTATCCTGACGTTCATTCAGTAATGCTTCATCTGTTAATGTCCCCGGTGTAATGATCCGTACAACTTTACGTTCTACCGGTCCTTTACTGGTTGCAGGGTCACCAATTTGCTCACAGATAGCGACGGATTCTCCGAGCTGTACCAGCCGGCTCAGATAACCTTCTACTGCATGATACGGAACGCCAGCCATCGGTATCGGCTGGCCCGCAGACTGCCCACGTTTGGTCAGCGATATATCCAGTAATTCCGCTGCCTTACGGGCATCGTCATAAAACAACTCATAGAAATCACCCATCCGGTAAAACAGCAAAATATCCGGATGCTGGGCTTTCAGTCCCAGATATTGTTGCATCATCGGAGTATGGGTGGTCAGTGATTGCGGTGCAGAAGAGGCTGGTAGCATAATGGATTCAGGTTCAGTTGAGAGAGTCAGCATGCAGAAGGATATTATTGAATTAGCTCAGCGGGTCGGACAAGCGTTGCAGGCCAGACAATGGATGGCGACAACAGCAGAATCCTGTACCGGTGGAGGAGTAGCATACGCTATCACCACTATTTCGGGAAGTTCGGCCTGGTTTGATCGTAGCTTTGTTACTTATACCAATGAAGCCAAACAACAGATGCTGGGAGTGTCCGCTGCGACTTTACAAGCTCACGGTGCAGTCAGTGAAGCCGTCGTGAAGGAAATGACAGCTGGCGCACTGGCACATTCGCAGGCCAATATCGCGGTTGCCATTAGTGGTGTTGCCGGACCTACCGGTGGTTCAGATGAAAAACCGGTTGGTACTGTCTGGATTGCCTGGCAAATAACCGAAGGAAAAGCCATCACGAAAAGCTATAAATTCTCAGGAGATCGGGAACAAGTGCGCTTGCAAGCGATCCGTGAGGCTTTACTCGGTTTGTTATCATACAGTAAATAAAATGCTTGATACTGTATGGATAAACAGTATGATGCTATTCATCAGCTAAGATGCTCGTTTCGTGGGGACGACTATGGATTCAAATAAAGAAAAAGCACTGGCCGCCGCATTAGGCCAAATTGAAAAACAATTTGGTAAAGGTTCTATCATGCGTCTGGGGGATACTCAGTCTCTTGATATTGATTCAATCCCTACGGGCTCGCTGTCGCTGGATATTGCTCTGGGTATCGGTGGTTTACCGATGGGGCGTATCGTTGAAATTTTTGGTCCTGAATCTTCAGGTAAAACGACTCTGACTCTGGAAGTCATTGCCCAGGCACAAAAAGCCGGTAAAACCTGTGCTTTTATTGATGCGGAGCATGCACTTGATCCTATCTACGCCGGCAAACTGGGTGTGAAGGTCGATGATCTGCTGGTTTCTCAGCCAGATACCGGTGAACAGGCACTGGAGATCTGTGACATGCTGGTCCGTTCCGGTGCCGTGGATGTCATCATCATTGACTCTGTGGCTGCGCTGACACCAAAAGCAGAGATTGAAGGTGATATGGGTGATTCCCACGTTGGCTTGCAAGCTCGCCTGATGTCTCAGGCGCTGCGTAAACTGACGGGTAATATTAAAAATGCTAACTGTCTGTGTATCTTCATTAACCAGATCCGCATGAAAATTGGTGTGATGTTTGGTAATCCGGAAACCACAACCGGTGGTAACGCACTGAAGTTCTATGCGTCCGTTCGTCTGGATATTCGTCGTACCGGTGCCATCAAAGATGGTGAAGAGATTGTTGGTAACGAAACCCGCGTCAAAGTGGTTAAAAACAAGGTTGCACCACCATTTAAGCAAGCGGATTTCCAGATCCTGTACGGTGAAGGGATCTCTAAAGAGAGTGAGCTGATCGATCTTGGTGTGAAATGTAAACTGATCGATAAATCAGGCGCCTGGTATGCCTACAAAGGTGACAAGATTGGTCAGGGCAAAGCTAATGCGATGAAGTATCTGAAAGACAATACCGCAGCAGCAGAAGAGATTGAACTGAAGTTGCGTGAATTGCTCTTAAGTCACAATCCGCCAACTGAAGTCGCTGTAGCTCCGGTGGTTGAGGAGTTCACCCCATCAGATGATGAACTGGATAGTTTGTCGTTAAGCGATGATATCTGATGTGATCAGGGTTGCTTCGGCAGCCCTTTTTTCTGTGTGATTTCATTCTATGAGTTTATCTGCAAATAAAAAAATCGTATCCCCTCTGGCTAAAGTACTGAAATTACTTGCCAGACGTGATCACAGCGTCAGTGAGTTAACACTGAAACTAAAACCATTTTATTCCGGCAGTGAAATTGACGACGTTATAGAGCGTTGTCTGCGGGAAAACTGGCTGAATGATGCCCGGTTTGCTGAAAGTTATATTCGCAGCCGCAGTAGTAGTGGCTACGGCCCCCGGCGTATTGCGATGGAATTACAGCAAAAGGGGGTAGCATCAGAAACTATCCGTCTGGCATTGCGGGAAGCCAATATTGACTGGCAAGCCTTGTTACTCCGGCTACTTGAACGCCGATCCCCCTTACCGGAAGAACCAGCGGAACGATTTAAACTGCAGAATATGCTGCTGCGCCGGGGTTTTTCGCCCGATCTGATTCAACGCTGTTTTTTCTCAACAGAAATCTGATTCTGTTGTGTCTTTATTATCGCCAGCGTTTTACTTTGCCGGCGATAACTTTTACAGTATGCCCACCATAAGCCTGTCTGCTTAATTATCTGAATTTAATTAATCAGGCGGGACTCAATTGCCCATGATTATTTTGTAGCAAGCAGGTTTTTTCATGCAAATGACCACATCAGAGATCCGTACAGCGTTTCTCGAGTATTTCCGTTCGCAGGGACATCAGGTTGTCGACTCCAGTTCTCTGGTGCCGCATAACGACCCTACATTGTTGTTCACCAATGCCGGGATGAATCAGTTCAAAGATGTTTTCCTTGGTGGCGATATTCGCCCATATTCCCGTGCAACAACGGCTCAACGCTGTGTTCGTGCTGGCGGTAAGCACAACGATCTGGATAACGTCGGTTATACCGCGCGTCACCACACCTTCTTTGAAATGTTAGGTAACTTCAGCTTCGGCGATTATTTCAAACATGATGCGATCCGTTTTGCATGGGATTTCCTGACTAAAATATTGCAATTACCACAGGAAAAATTGCTGGTAACTGTCTATGCGACTGATGACGAGGCCTACGGTATCTGGGCTAACGAAATTGGTGTTCCGGCTGATCGCATTGTACGTATTGGCGATAACAAGGGTGCCCCATATGCTTCAGATAACTTCTGGCAAATGGGTGACACCGGCCCTTGTGGCCCATGTACGGAAATTTTCTATGATCATGGTGCCGATATCTGGGGCGGCCCACCAGGTTCACCAGAAGAAGATGGCGACCGTTTCATTGAGATCTGGAACGTCGTGTTTATGCAGTTCAATCGTCAGGCCGATGGTACGCTGGAGCCACTGCCGAAGCCATCGGTTGACACCGGTATGGGGATCGAACGTGTTTCTGCGATCATGCAAGGTGTGCATTCCAACTACGAAATCGACATCTTCAAGGCGCTGATTCAGAACGCAGCGAAGATTGTTGGTGTTACTGACCTGGAAAACAAGTCACTGCGTGTTATTGCCGACCATATCCGTTCCTGCTCATTCCTGATCAGTGATGGTGTGATGCCATCGAATGAAGGTCGTGGTTATGTATTGCGCCGTATCATCCGTCGTGCAGTACGTCATGGCCGTAAGCTGGGTGCGACAGATACTTTCTTCTATCAATTGGTCGGCACTCTGGTTGCGCTGATGGGCGAAGCCTATCCGGAACTGAAGAGCCAGCAGCCAGTTGTTGAGCGTGTACTGAAACTGGAAGAAGAACAGTTTGTCCGGACACTGGATCGTGGTCTGTCTTTGCTGGAAGAAGAACTGGTTCGTCTGGGTGATGTGCGTGAAATTCCGGGTTCTGTGGTATTTAAACTGTATGACACTTACGGTTTCCCGGCCGATCTGACGGCAGACGTAGTTCGCGATCGTGGTTATACCATCGATGAAACTGCTTTCCAGCAAGAGATGGAAAAACAACGCGAACGAGCTAAGGATGCTTCTCATTTTGCTGTGGATTACAACAAACAGCTGAAAATTGAGCAGACCAGTGACTTCTGTGGTTATGAAAGAACAGTTGCTAATACAACTATTACCGCCATTTATCTGGCTGATCAGCTGGTATCGGCACTGAAAGATGGTGATCAGGCGCTGATCGTATTGGAAAACACACCTTTCTATGCAGAATCCGGTGGTCAGATGGGTGACGCAGGTCTGTTGCGTGTCGGCGATGCGCTGTTTGCGGTAACAGATACCCATAAAATAGGGCAGGCGATCGTTCACAAAGGCTTTGTTGAACAAGGCAGTTTCAAGACAGGCGATACGGTAGAAGCGATTGTCGATAACAGTCGTCGTAATGCCACTGCGCTGCACCATTCAGCAACGCATTTACTGCATGCCGCTTTACGTAACGCTCTGGGTGAACATATCGCACAGAAAGGTTCCCTGGTTGGTCCGGATCGTCTGCGTTTTGACTTCTCGCACTTTGAAGCCATCAATCCTGCTGTATTACGCCAGATTGAACAAAGTGTGAATGCGGAAATTCGCAAAAATGCCTTGATTGATACTCAGCTGATGTCGCTGGATGAGGCGAAAACCAGTGGTGCAATGGCGCTGTTTGGTGAGAAGTACGGTGATGAAGTTCGCGTAGTTAAGATGGGTGATTTCTCAACTGAACTGTGTGGCGGTACACATGCTAAACATACAGGCGATATCGGTTTCTTTAAAATCATCAGTGAGAACGGTGTTGCTGCCGGTGTTCGCCGTATTGAAGCGGTAGCTGGTGAAGCTGCTCTGGCGCATATTCATCAGTTGGGTGAACAACTGGATGAAGCGGCTTCCATTGTTAAAGCTGATGCTTTATCAGTCGTTAGCAAAATCCGTCAGATGCAGGAGCGTAGCCGCCTGCTGGAACGCGAAATTGAAACCCTGAAAGCAAAACTGGCCTCACAGGCTGGTAATGACCTGTTATCGCAGATCATGCAGATCAACGGTCAGCAAGTGCTGGTAGCGCAGCTGGAAGGAGTTGATGCCAAATCACTGCGTACCACCATGGATGATCTGAAAAATCGTTTGCAGTCAGTTGTGATGCTGTTGGCAGCAGTGAACGATGGCAAGGTCAGCCTGATTGCTGGTGTAACGGCTGATTTAACTTCTAAAGTTAAAGCCGGTGAACTGGTTAATCTGGTGGCGCAGCAAGTAGGCGGTAAGGGGGGCGGACGCCCTGATATGGCGCAGGCGGGTGGTACCGATGCGGCGGCCTTACCGGGTGCTCTGAAATCAGTACAATCCTGGCTGGAAGAACGTCTGTAATTACGTCTTTATAGCTTATGATCGACAAGCGGCGTTCGGTGAATGCCGCTTGTCGTTTTTTTATAAGAAAAAAATTTCAAACACTTCAGGAAAATTTCAGACACTGATTTCCTGAACTAGACTTGAAATATGACTAATTAAACCGCACATTGGTTAAACCGCCGGGATTTTTTCTGGCTGAATTCAAAAGGAGTTTATTAATGCTGATTCTGACTCGCCGTGTAGGCGAAACCTTGATGATCGGTGATGAAGTCACTGTAACCGTACTGGGTGTGAAAGGTAATCAGGTCCGGATTGGTGTGAATGCGCCGAAAGATGTTTCGGTACATCGTGAAGAAATTTATATGCGCATTCAGTCTGAAAAAGACAATGAGAACGAGCCGCAGTCTTATTGAGCTATAACGGAAAACTACTCAATAGGGGCGGCTAATAACCGCCTTTGTTGTAGCTATTTGATGTAAAAAGAGTAAATCTGCTCACTCCCTGTACGGATGAGCAAATCGCACAGAAAAATTGTTTGACTTATTTTCCCCGCACAGTATTATCTGCCCCCGCAACGGTGAGGTGGCCGAGAGGCTGAAGGCACTCCCCTGCTAAGGGAGCATGCGGTCAAAAGCCGCATCGAGGGTTCGAATCCCTCCCTCACCGCCATTGCGCCTGTGCATCCGTAGCTCAGCTGGATAGAGTACTCGGCTACGAACCGAGTGGTCAGAGGTTCGAATCCTCTCGGATGCACCATTTTGTTTTAGTGTTATAGTTTACTCATGCATCCGTAGCTCAGCTGGATAGAGTACTCGGCTACGAACCGAGTGGTCAGAGGTTCGAATCCTCTCGGATGCACCATCTTGCTTCACATGTTACACCCTTACTCTTGCATCCGTAGCTCAGCTGGA
>MTLD01000018.1_pt3 | contig 44613 bp, 40 predicted proteins | sample 1982471 | NCBI WGS metagenome assembly MTLD01 (sample SAMN05712604, study PRJNA340218) | biofilm metagenome | isolation source: sample SPM anode biofilm adapted to -50 mV | place: USA | collected 2012-02-03 | reverse complement strand
AAAAAGGCGGCAGTTCAATGCGCGCCAACAGCTTAGTTACTACGGCAAGGTAATGCCTCTACAAGCAGCATCCGCTATTCCATAGCTCATATCTTGATGACATCGGTTATTATTGAGTGTTTATACTCGGCACCCGCCGCGAACACACTCAGATTCGGCAGGATCTCGGCGTATCCGCCACTGTGAGTGTGTCCGCAACAGACTTCCATGGAGACATCCGGGTGCTTTATCATGGTTTCACGGAGTACATCTCCCGTTGCTTTACAGGCGAAGTGCGGGAGATATTCGTCATTCGTGAGTTCTCCTAAGTGCCAGCAAGCCTCAGCGAATGGCGGCACATGCAGGGCTACTATGATCCGCCAGTATTTGCCAGATGAAATTGCAATGCCTAATTGCCGCTTGAGATATCCTGCCGCCTCGTTGCCCAACATATTCTGAACTTCCAGACGACGCTCTTTTGTCGGCTGGTGCAGTTCTTCAATATGAATGTAGTCATTCAGGACGACCTGCGAACCTACCGGATCACCCAGGCGGCCGTCAGCCAACCCTCGTGGCCAATATGCCGTGCTGCAACACAAACTCAACCTCATAATACCCCTCGCCACCCACAACCCATAGTTGCATTAAACTGGCATTATACAAGTAAGGAAGGGCAAGTCAATAAATAGCAATAACCGCCTCAAGGAGACTTTGCGAGGCAGCATAATACGAACTCACGCACTTCGGGGTTGGCCAGTGCGCGAAATGCATTGACTAACCTCATCTCTTCAGTGGATAGCAAGCGCTCATCCCCCTTATCTTCCTCAAAAAATGCCGCAACAGGAACCGAGAGAGCTTCAGCTACGGCCTGCAATTTATCCGTATTCAACCTAGTCGAGCCGTTCTCATACTTCTGTATCTGCTGAAACGTCACTTCCACCATCACAGCCAATTGTTCTTGAGTCAAGCCTCGCCGTTTGCGGAACTGCCGCAACCTTTCCCCGATTTCTTGACTTATCATAATTCCCATAATACGTGCCCTTTTTGGACACATTACAACTAAGGGTTGCACTGGTACACGCAACGCGGCTAGATTATGTATTGAGCAATTCTAAATCAGGTTGTATATTTGGGCGCTGGTCGTTGAGTCGCGTATATGAAATTAATCGATTACAGGAGATAGAATGTTATGCAGAGACTGTTGGCGTTAGCCGCTGCACTAATGGCGGCCTCCGGATGCGCCACATCCAATCAGGTGATCACCGTGTCACCAGTGTCTGGGGCGTCCTGGGATGGATCCGTGATTTCAAAGCCATATAGCGCACCACGCTCATGGATGGTGGGTGCTATCAATTCACGAGTAAAAGGGGCTGACGACGAATATGCGAAGCGGTTTGCATCCAATGTGATCAACAAAGAAATACCCGCTTCCCAAGAGACTGTTTCGTATGCCGTGAACAGTTCATGCGAGAGCAAGATTGATTATCTCCTCCAGAAAATGGAACCTATTATCAATGAATTACCGAACTCAGTTCATTATGTTTTGAAGTACAACACTGCCACCGGTACGAAAGTTCATCCCAAAATAGAAAACAAGGTATCCACAGTAAAGAAGGGCGACAGCGCATATTTACTGCAACTGTCTTCCAATATGGTTTGGCCACTGGATGTTGGATTCGTAAAAATAAACGTCCTAACGACTGCCCGTTGTGATGGTCGAAACAATATCATCTTCAAAGTGAGCATCCCCGATTACAGTATCAAGAATCCGACTCTTTGGCTCGGCGGGCAGAAAATCGCCGAACTGTCCGTAGACTGGGAAACCACAAAGCACATCATGGATGCTATAAAAAAGGAATATGTATCTCAGGATGGGGAGGGAAAATATTGGGACGATGTAAAGATGGTCGCAGACGGCATAAATTCTAAGCTGGCGAACAGGTTTAAGAAGCAACCTCGTGAGACGTCAAAAAATGAAGAACGCCTTTACAAGATCGCTCCAAACATTGTCTCGTCAAGAATTCAAAGGAAGCTCGAATTGTACAAATATTCCAAAGACAAGACTCGATATGAGTTTTCGGACAAAGTTGTTATTCGTGGCATCCATGTCGATCCGAAAACGATCATCAAGGAATTTCCAGAGGAAGGTGGAAAGACATCCGTGGTATTCAGCCTGGAATATTCGCCAATATACGACAACATTGCGGGTAAAACCGTTTTTGGGGAAGAAGATGCAAACCGATATTTGCTCGGGCAAATAGATATCTTCGAGAAAATGATAGCCACCCCATGATAAAATTCAGTGGTACTCGTTTCCGCGAATTATGTGACAAGGCAGATATGGCCGTTGTTGCTGCCAGGCAGCACTATTCTCCAGACGAGCTTGAATTGCAGCTTTTTGCTTTCCTGCCTGATGGTACAGAAATGTTTAATTGGGACCATGACCGCATGATGTGGTTATCCACTGTTATTGATAACACCAGCGTTAAGGAGCTAATACCTTTTATTACGCGAAGGGATTGTTTGCATCAGGTGATAGCGGAGCACTCAAAGGAGTTAGAATCAAGATTCATCATTCCGAATGAATATAGTATAGCTTTGCACCCTGCCATATATTTTGCCGCCGGCAAAGCTAATGTAGTTGAAGAGGGTGAAAACGTTGTGTTTGACCGGGAGTCATTCTCTGCAGCGTTAGCTGAGTGGGTGCAAATTCATGGATACTGAGATGCACCTTCGTTATCTGTAGCGGCTCGCGATCACAAATTATCAGGACTGCAAGCATCGTAATTTCATGACGACTCCATTTAATTCTATCCAGTAGCTATAATTTCTATTGGGAATTCCAATGGTTCCTTGTAAATTCCAATAATGCTTCTTTATCCCTCTGCAGAGATTAAGAACTGAATCGCACACTCTGACAGCGGAAGAATAACGTTAATCAGGTTTACAATTGACTCTGAGTTTTATGGGGCAGTCTAGCCTCAGTTAGCGTTCGGGCAAAGAAAATAGATATTGCAATAGATCATAGAGTTCAAAAAAATACCATGTTGTCAATGCTAGGCCAACATAGCAAACAAAACTCACTGTCAGTGAAATATAGAAAGTCATTTTGCGTCTTTCGATCGGCTTTTCAAAATTATCGTCTAGCTCTTTCTGTGATGTATAATCATGAATGAGCGTAAGCCAATCATGACCCTCCTTATATGAAAGCGATAAATCCCGGCAATGTGAACTGGCTTGTAAGACGAACGAAACTATAAAATAACCAGCTAATATGCGGAAAAACACAACCATCTCAAAAGAAGGGGCAATCAATGAATCATGTGCCTGATTGATCTTCGGTAATAGCGTAAATCCAAGTAACACCAGCATTGCTAATACGTCACGCTGCAATGAGGTTACTAAATCACGAACTTTTGCAGCATATAAATCTGCTTGTGAACGTACATCCTTAAGTAGATCTCGAAGTTCCTTGTAATATGCATCCTTTCGCTCCATAATGACGAAACCGTAGCGGTCACGAGCCTGTTTAACTGCATCTGAAATATTATTCAATGCACCAATAACAAGTGATTGCTGCGGTGGAATATCTATTGAAAGACGGTCGCTAACTAAACGAAGCCGAGTTTCAGCTCTCTCATCGTAAATCCATGAAACAGCCTCGCGTAAGTGGGCTATCATGGCAGGGGCGAAATTATCATAATCTACGGACCATAAAGGAAGTTCGAGTCTTTTTGTTCCCTTCAAGACTGCATGCAATTCCCCATTTTTCAAATAAATATCCTGCGCTAAGCTGGCTGCCAAATGGGTCACAAATACACGTTTCAACGGTTGAGCAAGCGGCGACTCTAGTTCCCCCCATGACAGATCAAAAAAACGCGGATCAATCTTCAAAATTTTATCTGACACTACATGGATCAAGCAGTGAACTTGCTCAGAAGTTGGTAAATATGGTTTTGCTGTATCTTGAGATACTTCTGGGACGTCTTCAGCAAGATCACGCACGGTGATAAACTTGCCACCAAATGAGCAACCTATTCCTGCAACGGATATGACGACAGCATTTTCAATATGTGGAGATAACGGTTGCAAGCCAAGGATGGACTGACACCAATCTACATAACCATTTGTAGTGAAGAAAACAATCTGCAGCAAGCCACTTTTAGTCGTCTTGAATGGACTCTTGCCAACCGTAATCTTCCACTCAACTGGTCCTACAATATCGGCAATTTCTTGCAAGTTATCTGAAGAAACTACATCGCCATCAAACTCGACAGACACATAATTTTCATAAGTAACGAGAAGTGTTTTGAATAACGGCAATACAGCGTCTGCGGCATTCTCCCCAAACAAAACCAGAGAAGAATTAAAAGAGTCATGAACCTCTTTTGCCAGAGAAATCAAAGGCGACAATGAATTTGTTAAACCCTTAAGATCAGTCATTATCCTTCGTCTTTGTGGAGTAATTTTGAGGTTTTGATGGTAATGATAGTGCCGTTATCTTTTTCTTCAATTGTGACGCCACAATCCTCCCGTGGTTGTGATAACTCAATACGGACACCTTCTACGGTTTCATAGACCAAACGTTGAGTCTTTTTGGGAAGCGAATTAGGTTGTGGGATAAATTTTTGCCCACAAATACCTTCAACTGATAGTTTTTCTCTCAGCGATTCAGAAAGTCGCTGTTTTCTGTTAACGTCCTCATCCCTGATAATAGTATTTATGAAATCGGCAGTATCGAATGAATCATGATCCTTCATGTATTGCGCCGCGCGTTGTCGAATCGTATTGTGATTTTCACCTTGTGGTAGATCATCCAAGATAATAGTTTTTGCCCACTGTTTCACTACAGTTACAGCACGTCGCGTAAGCTCACTCGCATTCTCACGTAATTTGACACCAAGAAAACCCTTGAAATAATCAGTCAAATCACCATTAGCTTTTCCTTTGCGTTCCCAAGCAAGCACATCCCAGGCAAAAGAAACACTTACATCAATCAAGGCACTCTTCTGAATTGCTGACTTGTCTTCAACTAGAGTATTTGTAACTTCTTCCATTCTTGCCCTGATACCGCCATTATTCTCTTCAAGAAAATACCGGTAAACAAGCTTGTTATCGAGCTTTGAAAGAAATATAAAGTTAATCGGATTGTTCGCTGTGATGATGGTTTTAGCGATCGCTATGACAAACACTCCTGGGGCCATATTACCCTTATGGCGTCCGGCAAAATCAACTGCCAATTTTCTGGAAATGGCAACAAGCTGAGTTGGATCATTTAGCAGTTCAGTACATTTCCCCATCAAATTGTCTGCATCGTTCTGAAAAACAAACTGGGTCCCTTGGGCAGATTCTTTCAATCTGGCGGTAAAAAAGGTTTTTTGAGAGGGGGTAAGTATAACCTCATTCAAAGGTTCTACAGGGTTATCCTTTCGTTCTGGCAGAATCACATGAAAGATAAAATGCTCAATTTCTAGATATTCTAGTTGCAAGCTATTTAAGACACTTTCTTTTGCCATTATTCCACCCCTGAGAACTTTATTTTATCTGCCTATACCAATTTTACCCTTGACCAACTACTTAGTTGGTTTGTAGTTGGATTTATTCTTTCGACTTGTCTCTTCCTAGTTTAATTAGATAACCACCAATTATTAAACACAACATTCCCATATATACTATTAACGTATTAGTGTTAGTCATAAAAAATATGCCGGCAAAAGCAATAATAACACCTAAAATAATTTTCCACATTTTGCTCCCTCGCTACTCTGCATCCATGTCTTAGTGTTATTAACAAAAGATTTTAAAGAATCTGCTCCTGAATCTATAATTGAATTTGATACGAAATCATAACCAGGTTTGATCAACGGAGCCCCAACTCCTCCTATTGTTTCTGGTAATGCAAGCCTCAGTTTGAGAGTTTCTGATGCCGCATCAATCCATGGATTATTTGAATATAAGGTTGATTTAATTCCAGCGCTCCCTAGTGATATGCCATAAAATGTTAATGCAGCTGGTTCTGCTCCAATAACAGCGGATGCTGTGCCAGCAATGCCAAAAACTACTGATGTGTTATTTAACATTTTCTCCCAAGAAAACAAACCAAGCGGATCTGTCCTCATTACGGGGTTGCTCCCAACATAAGCCATCAGATTCACATCCCCGCCGTCAAACCCCTTGGGGTCTTCAGAAATGAACCGCCCGATGCTCGAATCATAGTACCTTGCCTTCATGTAGTAAAGCCCATTCGGCTCGGTCATTACCCCGTATTTGCCCACATACTTGAACGGTTGTGAAACCGCTTCCTGCTGGCCGGCAATTTTGCCGAACGGCGTGTAAGCATACTTATTCACGACATTGGCGCTGGCGTCGGTAAGAGCAACGGTGTGTCCGGTGCCGTCAAAGTGATAGCAATAAACCTGGTTACCTGGCGTCACCATGGCAAGCAAGCCATTGCCGTAAATGTAGTACTTCTGAATCACGTTATTGCCGTCAGCCTCGGCAAGCAGATTGCCGTTAGCATCGTAAATGTATCTCGTGGTGACACCGTTCCTGGCCGCCTCCAACCGGTTCCCTGCGCCATCGTAGCGATATGAATAGTTGGCTCCGGAGATATTTACAACACGGTGCGCGTCGTCAAAGGTGTAGGTTTCGCCTGTCTTCGTGGCAAGCTGCCCTTCGCTGTCATAGGTGAAGGCCGTTGTTCCTGCCTGCTGGAGACGGTTTTTCTGGGGATTCATGGTGAAGGCCCTGTTGCTCGCCGCCACGTTGATGGTGATAGGTACGGTTTGAGTGCTGCCGGTCCGGTTACCGTTTGCATCGAGAGTGAAGGAATAGGTTGCAATGGCGCTCCCACCTTGGGAGAGGCGGTTTTCGAGGGCAGTGAGCCGGTTGGCGTTGTCGTAGGTATAATGCGTGTAAGCATTGTTGAACTGGGTCAGGTCGGTCATTCTACCTGCATCATCGTAATTGTAGGTTGCTGTCTTGTTCAGCCAATCGATAGTGACGGTCTTGATGCGGTTTAGAGCGTCAAAGGTATAGCTGACCGTCTTGTTGCCAGGATAGGTGATTTGATTGATGTTGCCGTTGGCGTCGTAAGCGTAGGAGATGGCGAAGTTGCGCGGATCCGTGGAACCGGAAAGCCGGTTCAGCGCATCGGGAACATAGCTGGTGGCGCCAATGGAATCCTGCATTTTGGTCAGGAAATCATTCTGGTCGTAGGCATAGCTCACTGTCGCCCCGCTTTGGTAGGCTACAGTGTTCGTTTTGCCGCTGGGGGTGTAAGTGAATGTCGTTGTCTTGTTGTTGCGATCGGTTAACTTCCAAAGAGAGCCGTCGTCATAATATTCGAGAACCACATTCTTGTTCAACGGGTCGGTACTGCCGGTAAAGAGACTCCGTTTGTCATAGCCCAGGATGGTCTTGGCACCCTCCTGATCGGTAAGCGAGGTTATTCTGCCGATGGCGTCGAAGACATAGGTGATGACCGGAGCCGTGGAGGTCTTGCTGGTAGCCGGGTTGCCGTGGCTGTCCGGAGTCAGGGTGGTGACGATCCCTTTGCCGTCTGTCGTGGTATTTACCAGGCCGTTGGGGTAATAGCTCCTCTGGGTGTAGATGGACTCGCCGGTTTTGGGATAGACGGTGGTTTTGTAAGGATGGTGCTCGGTGTCGTAGTCTGTGTGAACGAGGTGTTCCAAGGGGTCGGTAATGTCGGTCAGCCGGAAAAGGCCATCGTAGTTATTGACTGTCTGTTTACCGAACGGGTCGGTAATTTGGGTCAGGTTGTTGTTGCCATCGTAGAGATAACCGATGGAGTTGCTTCGCGCATCGGTTTCGGAGACAACATGACCCTGTCCGTCGTAGATTTTGACATTTTTCTGCCCCAAGGCGTTTTCCAAGCCAAGGAGATGTTTTTGCTCATCGAAGTAGTAAATGGTTTGATGGCCGGCACTGTCTTCCTCGATATTCCGGAATCCCGAAAAATATAGATTGAAGGTTGTGTTGCCGAATTGTCTCGGCATGGTCTGACTTTGCACCCGACCAAAGGAATCATAAACGTTGGTGACAGTGGTGATGTTGAGAGGGGTCTGGAGAGTCTGGATACGGTGATTGCCATCAGGCCCATAGCTCCAAACCTTTCCCTCCGGATCGGTGTAGGAGGTGAGGTTATTGCTGCCATCATAGCCGTAGGAAACGCTACGGCCGGCCGAGTCATCAACAGAAGTCAGGAATGCTCCGGTATAGTTGAAGGTAAGGCTTTGGCCGAAGCTGTTGGACACACCCTGAAGTTTGCCTGCGCTGTAGGTGAAGCTGACAGCATTGCCGTCTGCATCGGTGATGGAACTGACGTTGTTATCGCCGTCGAAATTGACCGTGCGGCTGAAGCGTTCATCTATCCGGTAGAGGTTGCCGCTTTTCACAAGTTTCGAGGTGGTGCCCGGAGGCGAGGCGAATGAACCATCAGGGAGCTTGATAAAGGTGAGGATATCGTTTTCCAGGTGAATGCTGGCTGCGTTGTTGGTGAGATTATCCATGCTCCATTTACCTATGAGCGCCCCGACCAGCCATGAGTTAATATCCGAAGTACCGTTCATGATATCCAGAGTGGCTACCGAGGCGGCAATCAGGGCGGCGGCGTCCAGAGGTTGGCGCTGCCCAAGACCAATCGGAGAACTGCTGTGCGGTTCAACATAGATGCGGTAATTGTGCGACCATCCATACCCGAGGGTATCTTTCTGGTTATTGTTGCCGCTGTTGTAGGAACGTCTGAGGCTAAGCCCGCTTGTCCCGCCGGCAAGGGCAAGGTCGGTGTTGTTGTACATCCAGTAGCCGGTCGCCATATCTACCGGTTCAGCGCTGCCAATTTTGGGTATGTTTGCCGGAGGAGCGATATTCAGATTAACCTGTGCGTTCACCGGGCTTATCGACAGTGGTGCAGCAATGGCACTATAGCCACCATTATAGTCTCCGCCGATAATCATCCCGATATGGCGTTGAGTTGAGTTATCCAACTTAAAGTCTATATACCCTTTGCCGGACCAGGATTGCAGGGCAATCTTGCCGTTTTCCGGGAGGATCAGGGTGTTGCCGCTGTTGACACTGGTCTGTAGATCAGCCAGTTCCAGGGTACTGTAATTGAAAAGCTGCGTCTTTATGGTGGCAAAGTTGGCGGAGTTAACCATGAAAACCTTGTTATCATTGGCGTTATTGAGTTGCAGGAGCTTGACTGTGGATACCGACGGGCTGTTGGACTGCATCTGTTCGAGCACGCCGTGCTCCATGGCACTTGCCAAATGACTCGTGGCCTTGAAATAGGCATCCCTGGCAACTGTATCGCCATGAATGGAGGTTATGCTGGAGAATTGATCCTTTACATCAATGTAATAGCCGCTTTCCTGGGCCACAATGCCGAAGCGATGCTGACGAAGGTTGATGACCCCTGCTATCTGTCCGAGGAGGTTGGCGTGCAGGGTGGTGTCCCGCATCCAGGTCATGCCGATGACATTGAGGGATTCGGTGAGCACCTGCCGGGATGTGTCGGCCAAGCCTGATTCCCGGTAGGTCTGCATCTGCCGTTCCCGTTTATCTAATAGATTGCCGAGACGGCTGCCGCCGAAGTCGTAGGCGATGGCATAGGTGGAACCGCGTTTAAGTGTATAGTCAGCCGACTGGTCGGCAAAGGTGGTGCTGTAGGGATGAGTGACCGAGATGGTCATCTTGTTAAGATCTAACCCGGTGACCGGTTCTGTTTCCTCTGCGATCAATTGATCATCCAACCAGAGTTGGGCAACAGGTGCGGAAACGGTCTGGCCGGCAAGCCCCAGATTTTGTGCCCAGGGAAGCCCATCGTAAGTATAATTAACCAGTACATTGGCAGAATGTGTTCCGACGCTGTTGGCCAAGTAACGGACACTGATGTCCCGGTATTGACCGCTGGACAGGGTTCCTGTCTGATTTCCCCCCGTGATTTGGAAGCGGCTTGCATCGGTTCCGCCGAGGCTGATGCCGGTTATTGTCATGCCAAGGCTACCGCTGTTTTTCAAACGAACCGCGCCGTCTACCGGGTTATTCAGATATGGGGCGCCGAAATTGAAGCCGTATGATCCGGTCAGATCGGAAGCATTGGCGACATAGCCGGTCAGGTTGAAATAGGAGGGGGTTCCGATGGCGGTCCCATTTGTTTGCTGCCATTGAATTTTCAACTGGCCGGTCTTGGTTCCCACTGTCTGCCCGGCATTGGAGAATTTGACTGTAACGCTTATGCTTGAGCCGGGTCCGACGTTGTTTGTACCGGCACCAGCGGTTATGGAATATGCCCCGTCGGGATTGCTGGTAAGAGTTACGACTATTTGCACGGTCACGGTATTGGGATTGGTAATTGGACCCCATGTTATCGAGCTTGAGCTTGCCCCTGCCGACGCAGGGTAGATAGAACCGAAATTTGCTGAACTGATGGTATCCATTACGGTCTTGCTGGTGGTCTTGCTCCCGTCGATGAGAGCTGATGGGACGCTTAAATTCGGCAAAGTGACGTCGAGAGATCCAGCCGGAACGCTTGCTATCGACTGGTAAGCCACTGTAGTTGGATCCTGAGGAGCAAAATCCGGCAGAGTGCCGGTCGAAATGGGCTCTGTCAGTGATGAAGCGGTGAATATGGTTCCGGCCCGATAAACAATCGATAACTTCTGGCCTGCAAGATCTGGGATGTTGAGAGTTTGATCGATTCCGCCATGCTTAATTCTGACCTTGTGGACATAGATATCGGGGATGTCGGTCCAGTAGTATAGTGGCACATTGGAGAAGTCGAGGCTTGTCGGCAGAGAGGCGAGTGTCTGAGTGACAATCGTTCTGCCGCCGATGATTTCAGAGGTTTGGGCATTGGGATAGTTTGCCCGGATGTAACTTGCCAGGTTCAGGGTATAGCCATCCAGAGTGTTTTTCAGGCTTGCTTCGTTCAGGTTCTGGACATAATCGGTTCCCGATGTGCCGCCGGCAGCCGAGAGGAGCGCACTCTTGCTGTAACCCATGGCGTTTTGCAGATTGATGCCGGAAGTTGACTGATGGGGCTTGAAGGCAGGGTCAAAGAAGTAATTCGTGCCTGAAATGGTGGCCTGCACCCAGACGCGGTCCACTATCCAGTTGGAACCGGATTGACTGCCGGGAATGCCGCCATTGGACAGCACATTCGAAATGACGGTGTTGTTTGCATCCACGCCCAGCCAGTGTTGCATGTCTTTCTGGTTTGCATCGCCATATGCCGGGATAGTCATCTTTCCGTATACATATTGGGCGGTTATGTTACTAGCCCGAAACAGCGCAATCATCAGCGATGCCTGATCGGAATCGTTGCCGGAACCATCCAGATAAGTAAGTGTAGCACCTTTCAGCGAACCGAAGTAAGGGACGTAATCGACGTTGTTGCGGACATATTCGTAGATAAGTCGCGGATCATTCTTGAGGGCACGGGCCAAGGCTGTGATTTCGGGTGTGGCGGCAGTTGCCGAGGCCGGCGTATCCGATAGCGCCTTGAACATTGATATCGACTGATAATATGCATCGGCATCCTCTGGCGATACGAGCGTTCCCTGGGTATCGATCCATCCCGGGCCGGCCGGGACATCGGCAGCGTTGACCGTCGCAACCGACAGGCCGATGCCGAAGCTGAATACCGAGATGATAAATACTGCCGCGATAAGACGTTTAACATCCCACATGATACCCTCCATCCAGGAATTGATTGCATGTATTCAAAAAATCATAACTTAGAGGGGCGCCCTTGTGGGTGTCCTCTCAGAGTGGGCACAAGACCCGCGCCTATTTACTGATATTCAGTCCATCCGCAATAACTTTGCCGTCTCTGATGGTCAGTGTCCCCTTCAAGGTAGCGGAACCGGTGATGCTGGTATAATTTTCGTTGTAACCCCCGCGAATGGTTATGGCGTTTGGCCGATCCAGCACTAGGTCTTCATTATAAGGCTGAGCCCAGATCATGATTACGTCACCATCCGTTGCAGCCGTGTATGCATCCAGGATGCTGAAATAATATGTCGGTGGGGCACCGATGGCCGCTTGGTGGGCAACATTGATATCAAAAGCGGCGGTCACGGATTTGTCGGTGTTCAGGATGAAGATGCAATCTGCTGTCCCACTGCAGGTCCCACCGGACCAGCCGGTGAAAACAGAGTATTCGGAGGTGGTGGGGTGAAGGGTTACTTTTGTGTTGGCCGGGAATAGGGCCGAGCAGCCGTCATTACAGGCGATCCCTGGTGGTGTGCTGGTCACCGATCCCATGCCGCTGCCGGTTACGGACAGGTTTACGGCATAGTTCAAGTCGGTTTTGATAAAGGTGGCGCTTACATTGGCGGCCTTATCAACATTGAGGCTGCAATTCGTTGCAGTGCCTAGGCAGTCGCCCGACCAACCGACGAACAAATTCCCAGGATCTGGAACTGCGGTAAGGGTCACAGAAGTAGGATCGGTGAAAGTAGTTCCGCAAACATCACCGCAGGAGATGCCTGCTGGTGCACTAGTCACGGTACCAGCTCCGCCCAGTTTGGTTACGGTGAGGGTTGGCTGCGAAACCGAGGCATTCAAGGCAATGGGTGATAGCGGGTTGATATTGGCGTTGGAGGTAATGGTGAGGGTTGTGGTTTTTGTACCTGTCGTGGTTGTCGAAACCGGAGCGACTGTCACCAGGATGTCGCACACTGTCCCGGCCAGGAGGGTCGTGCCCGTACATCCATCGGAGGTGATCTTGAAAATGGCTTTGTCCGTACCGCTGATTTCCAGATTCGATACCGCAAGACCATCACCGCCGGTATTGGAAACTGTGATGGTTTGATTTGCCTCGCTTCCGGAATAGACCGTGCCGAAATCGATCGGCAACGGTGACAGTGAAATTTGGGGATACATCAGCTTCGTAATGCTTTCATTCTTGAAATTGCCTACGTTGTCGTACTCATAGATGGTCTTGGTAAGCGCATATCCATCATCATGGCTAAAGTCTGTCAAACGCCCGAAATCGTCGTAACCATATGTTATTATCTGATCGGCAAATACTGGAGAGCGCATAGTGAAAAGTGCAATGAAACAGGCTGATACAAAGAGAAGTTTGCTTCCTGTCATCAGTATCCCTCCCAGGTGGTCCAATAGTCATAAAATGATATCTCCCCCGCATGTAGTGGGAGATCAAGCGAATATGAAGCTGAGATGTCTTGTGCTGTTCATCGTGGGAACATTGTCGGAGGGCATTGTTAAGGGATATAACCCGGAAATGACAGTCCGATGAATTTAAGCATGGCAACTATCAAATCCGACAATTATTAGGCCATGTGTATTATGATTGTTTATGTTTCAGTGGCTTTAAATACACTTTGTGTGCCAATCGGATATTTTAAATTATAACCATTTGATATCATTTATTATTAATATTTAAACTCCTTCAATCTCACTTGTAACGCTTCGCTATCGGAAAATGGCTCATCAGGCAAAATGTAAAGAACCTTTACACCCAAATTGCTGATAAGATATAAATGATGCAATATTAGTAGGTTGCACAAACGTAAAGTTTCTTTACACTATTTCTAATAATCCTAGTTAAGCCCCTATTTAAGCGGCTTTGCCAGAACGTAAAGAAACTTTACACTTCTGGAAAAAGAAAGGATTGTATGGAATTGAGAAAGGTAAGTTCCTTCATAATATCTGTGGTAGATGATTGCCAAATTCCATGCTGCTATAGTGAATTGCAACTAAATGCAAATACCCCTAAAATTTTTGTTGCATCGATAAATAGTTTTTGATAGCAGAAGACATGATTCCTACCCCATACAAAATTCACCGAATCCGTCGTAGAACAAAAACCGGCGTAACAGCGGCCTCTCTTTGCACACTGAACGCTATCCTCAAGTTTGACTGCGACGAATCACCTCACTGCGTCTACAACGAGCATGTTGCTACCAGGCTTGCCCAGACCCTTCACTTGCCGGTGGCCGATGGTGTGCTGACCTCCACCGGCGATGGCCCTGCTTTTGCAAGCTTGGAGGTCGCTTCTCCTGGCCTTTCCTTGCCAGACATGCTTGAATCCCAGCGAGCCAAGACGGCCAATCTCTACCCCAACGAAGCCGCAGCACTAGTCGCCTTCGACATCCTGATCGGCAACAACGACCGCGGCAGAAACCTCAAAGCCAGCCTCGCCACTCCGCATATCAAAATCTTTAAGGCATTTGACCACAGCCATTGTTTGTTGACAATCGAGGAAGATCCAGAAGCCAGCATCAGGAGGCTGCACAGCTGTGACCTGATTGCAACATACCACCCCTTTTACAGCCACATAAGGCACGACCTCCTTAATGACTGGGTTATAAGGATCTCCGCCATCAACAACCTCTATATCCGCGAATGCTGCCAGATGGATAAACAATTCCGTGCGGTCACTGAAGATCTCCAAAAAAAGCTTTCTGATGCTTTAATCAAGAGGAAGTCGGAACTACCGGCCATCATTAGTAAGAACCTCGGAAGGATCGCGTCATGCCTACTGTGACGCTTCGCTATTGGCCGATACAATATATTGATAACCCGTTCAAAGGAGAGAGCCGCAATGTCGGCCTTATCGCCTGGGGAGAAGGTAAATCATACTTAAAGTTCGCCGGCGATGAGGACGGTTTTTCTGCTGAGCGGTTTTTCGGTTCTCTATCGCCGAAAGCAAAAATAAACACGTGGGTTTTCAGGGAATGGAAAGAATGGTTCGAATGTTTGGCCAAGCAGATGTCAAATAACCCACAGGAGCTTGAAAAACGCCTTGTTGAGTTAGATGATGCTGGAGCACCTTTTATTGTGGGGAAGGAAGGACTTATTGAAGTTCCGGACAAGGAACTGAGATGGGGAGGCGTCAATCAAGTATTCAAGATGCTCGTTGGTCGGATACCCAGAACGAGTGAGATGAAATTTGGAGAGGTTCTTGAGGAAACATTGAAAAGATCTGAGATTATCTATAAGGACGGCTTCGAGCGAGATATTGAGGTGACCTTCACGCCAGCCGAGGCTCCGCCGATTTCGGTGTTTCTGCCTTTCGCTTTGATCGAGGGACAAAAGGCCGCTTTCAAGGTGGTACGCTTCTCAGCACATGGCGATCGGATCGTTAAACAAGTCAACGACGCGGTATATACCTTCGAAAAAATCGTTGAGCATGGGTTTGCGAAGCATGAACACTGCATCGCTCTCATTGACCAGGAATCTCCATCTATATCGACATTCCTGGAACGGTTGAAGCTGGCCGGAAAGGTTGTAGATATATCAAAAGGTGAGTCTTGGCGGGAACTGCATAGCCTATTGGCAGCATAACTGAAGTAAACGAGGGAACTACAGAGTCATCAGCGCGGTATGAGTAATGATGTCACTAGGTACTTGGCTGAATTGTGGCAAACCTTTATCGACATGTCCTCCAAGTAGGTACAATCCAGGCACTCGAGCGAATGTAAATACATCATCCCCAAGGCAAGGATTGGCGGTATTCAAGCGTTTTGTTGCATCTAAAACGATTTCTCCAAATTTGCGTTGATTGGCAGAAAAGAGTTGAGGAGTCGATATTTCAACTGCCCATACAAACTCAGGCAGTTCTTGGTTCAAGACCTCACAAATTTCAGGTTTTTCTTCTTGACCATTCCAATCTTTTAGCCCTCTCAAGTGCGAAATATATTCGCCCTTGGTTAAAGCTTGGGCGCGAAAAACTATCTTCTGGGAAGAGACGCACTCCATCAATCGCAAAATCCACTTATTTTTAGAGCCATTAAGACTTGGTAAAATTGAATATATTATGTTCAGTGCCACTGCTTCAGCTTGGACACCACTATAAAGCACGCCGGGTTTAAAGAACTCAACTACGTAATCCACATTACTGTTGTCTATATATAATCTTGGAATGCAAAAGTTAGGGCCAAAATTATCATCATGGCCGATAAAGCTACTCATCCATGTTTCACTGGGAATATATCCAATTCCCGTCCCGATTTGGAAATAGGAAATATTAGCGTCGGGTACCCAAGTGTCCTTATTGAACGTGTGTCCATAGATGGGAATAATGTGTTTTCCAGCTCCAGCTAAATGAAAACCTAAGAGAGCACCAGCACCTGATTCTAGGCCGGCATAAGTATATTTTTGGTATGGTAATGTTTCTCGTAATTGTGGATCGGTGGTGTAATCAACATCAGAAAATTTAAGATTTAACACCTCAAATATTTTACGCATTTGAGGTACCTGCAAGCCGTCCCCGGGGTTAAAGCCTGGACTAACAGTGTCTGCAATTTCATTTATTTGTCTGTAGGAAATATCCCCTTCTGGTAGTACACGAGAAAGAACGCTGCGAAGAGCCACTTGTGCGCAAGCCTTATTCAGGGTATTCTGCTGGCAGTAAAGCAACCCTTGAATTTCAAATGGAAACTTGTCAACGGTTATTGAATATTTTTGGGGATTTGGCAGACAGTTGTTGTGGTGGGGATATTTATGAAAAACAGCTTCAAATACATGCCATTCATTAAAATGTTTCGACGGAACTAAATCCTGTTTAAGGATTGCATATCCTACTAGGTCTTTATTTTCACAATGTCGTATTTCCTCTGGTGGTAATGATTTTAACCAGAAAGATAGTCGATACAGTCCACCAGAAACATAGTCTGAAAACAAAGTTGTAAGGTCTTCATTCTCTTCTTTTATAATTCCAACAGGTGATATTTGCTCGATTATGACACTTTCGGCACCAGAAGATCGAGCCAGAGAAAATATCCTCCGTATACTGTCGCACCCATCAAAGCGATCCTCGGCGAAATCAAAAAAAGAAAAAGGCGGCTTTATTGGAAGAACTTCTTGATCCTCCACAGCCGCCTTTCGGTGCTCATTAAGAAACAACATTAACCAAACACTAGAACGCTTTGTGCAGCTTTTTGATGCGCTTCCTCAACTTTTTTAATGAAAATTTGCACCTCTTTTGCGTATTTCATTTCAACATTAACGGATTCACAACTCTGTCCAAACTGTGAAACCATTTTCTTTGTTAGTTCTGCGTTACCAAACGTAGCTTGCTTTTCCATATGCCCTCCTCTCTTGTAACTGATGGGTGTGGGCTTCAATGTTGTATACTGTATACAAATGCACCATATTTAACGTGATTAAATGACATAGTTTAATAACAATGTCAATCGATTTTATGTTGTGCATTTGTCAGAGACACAACATCTATTAATCTAACTTAAAATATCACATTTTCAATAAGAGAGATTGGTTTTATTTGCGCCCGCCCAACGAATCTTCTCCCATCGTTTGAGCCGCTTCATCTCATACACCACCACCGCTGCCTCCCGGTGATTCGGGTACTCCACCTTGCACAACAGCCGCACAGGGTGATACATTTTCGTATAGGCTGCGACTTGCCTCTGGCGTGCTTCTCATAGCACGCCTCCACGTCCTTGGCGATGCCAGTATAAATTCCGCCCCCTTTGCATTAGACCATGTAAAGCCAGCAAGTCTCAGCCATTGACCACCTTCATCTCCACCTCATCTCGCAACCGAGGGTTTATCAGATTTAGATATTTGATCGCTGTTATGTCCCTTATCCCGAATGCCTTGACCAGAACTTTTGGATGCCTCAATCCGCTCAGGTAAGCATATAAAATAGATGTAGCGAAGAGTTGTTCCGCTGTAACACCGTGTTTCTTGAGATAGTATGATACTGCGGCCTCGGTCAGATGATCACCTGTTGCCCTCCCAGTAAAGAGATAATCATTCTCCCAGGACTCTTCCATAACTGCCAAAGCCTTCCTTATCGGTAGATAGCGATCAAGCAATGTTCCGACCCGTCTATCAAGAGGTATTTCCGTTTTCCCAAATATGACTCGATAGACACCATCGTGTCCATGCGCTATGTCGGAAAGCCGTAGTCTTACGATTTGCTTGGCCCTCTGAGCGTACAGAAGCATAAGCATGCCGATCAAAGCCTCCTTTATCGAATCATCCGTAGCAGCTATCCACTCCTTTATTAATGACAAATATTTTGTACTGTCGACAAAAACATCAGGAGGCAGGTTTCTGGAAATGGAAACAACTTCAAGTTTTTTGAATAGCTTTTGCGTCTTATTCAGATAACGGACAAATGCCCTCACACCGTCGCGATATCCTTTATTGCTCGCAATGAATAGTTCCAGATGCACTTGTTCAATCTGCTGGACTGTACGGATCTTTTCCGGATCAAGGCTGTCGAGAAATTTGGAGGCCGAGCGCAATGCACCGAGAATTGTTCTCGGACCGAACCGCTCCTTCTCACCGACCCATCCTCGATCAGCGTATCTCTCGCCAACCCGTCGCAGATGATCACGGAACCTTATAAGCAGATCATTATACCAGCGTTCTTCGCATGCCCTCAACAATTGTCCCATCTTGCTTTCAAGAACTGCTCTTTTCAGAGCATTGGCACTATGACGGTTGATCAAGTTCGACTTAATCAGATAACCATAGGCCGCAGCGTGTCGTCGCAGTCCTTCGGCCCCAAATACCGCCACAAAGGCTTCCTCTGTGGCTGCTTCCGGCCCCTCGATGCAAGCATCCAACTTGGCGAAGAAAAGGAAATGCCTCTCCAACCGGAGAGTCGCTACGTGCACCCCGACCCTCTCGGCTAAAGCTGGAATGAATCCGGAGAACGCTTCTCGGACCCATTCACGCGATAGCATGGCCACAGCGCCCTTCAACTTATTATCGACATTATCAGTCCAGTAGCACTCCTCGCACCGTTCAGCACTATGCCGTCGGCCTTCCTTTCCGCATTTTGGGCACAAGAACGGTTTACCGTCAGTCGCAAGACACGTCGCGCAAACGACCCTGCCATCTGTTGTAGTGCCCGCAGGACGCCTGTTCTTTCCGCAAGATGGACAGGTGATGTGGCCCTTCCGTCGGCACTGTTGGCAAACTGGCTCTGTGAAGCCGTTTTTGAAGTCACGTGAGAGGTGGAAACTCATTTGGCCACAAACCGGGCAATACCTTGGTTCCTTGAAATACCTGGCGCAGGACGGACACGCGACGCCATCTCCCACGATAAGTCCCGCCTGGGGAACATCCTTGCCACAACGAACGCATTGTCTGTCGAGTGTCCTACACGCCTTACAAACAGCTGGCCCCACCCCCCCAGGTGTCCTTGTAGTGGCACCACATTTTTCGCAAAAAACCGGCTTGAACACGCGACAATAACATGCTTGGCAATAGCCTTTGCCGTCGTGGACCGCGTGCGCCTTCGACATCGGTTTGCCGCAATGGTCGCAGATAGTGCGCCGCAAATTTGGATCTCTAGGCGGCATGCGCTACTTTTTCCTTTCTGGCAACGGGATAGCGGAAAGTTTGGGGCCGGTGATATCTTCTGATGATGCCACCAGAATGGGCTTAACCCGCGGTTTTTGTTCCTTAGGCGTTTTCAGCTTACTAACGACCGCGCTATATGTTTTCTCATCTTCTAAAATCGGCATGTCGCAAACTTTTATGATGTCGGACACATTGCATTCGAGAACCGTAACAAGTCCTTCAAGGAGATCTGTGTTTATCTTTTGTGGTCTTTCCCAGACTATCCTACCCAGTTGCGCACTTGAAATGTTGACGCCAATGGCATCCAGGCGGCGCTTCAAATCTGTGATGGTCTTTATCCTTCGTTCAGACATCATGACGTTCAGTCGCCATTCAAGACGTTTCTTTTTCATCTGTTCATTCATTTGTGTTTCCCTCTACTTTCCCCAGAATCGCGTCCAAATGGGCGGAAATGCCTCTATCTATCTCGTCCCTGACGAAATCATCTGGTATGTGGTTATAACCCTGCGTTGTCGATGCGAATGTATGGCCATGTTTGATCCTTACCGCCTCCGTGCTGAAGCGCATGGATTCGTGGGTTACAGACGAATGCCGCATAGAATGGGGGGTAAAGCCCAAACCTTCGAGTCCCGATAATTGGATGATATGTTGAAACCTTGCCTCTAAAGTCGACAACCCGAGTCTTGACCCTCGTTCCGACAAGAACATGGCTGCTTCGTTGGCATCGGCGTTTCGCATGAAATGTGGCCTTATGTGAGAAATGTACCACTGCAATAGTTGGGGTAACAGCGCATGCGTGATTGGGACCATTCGATGCTTTGGTCCACTGCCCCTGGAACCCTTGCCCCAGACGGAGAGGAAACCAAACTCTCCGAACTCGGGGAAAATTGGATTCGGACGGAACGAGTTAATTTTTAATGATAGTGCTTCCGAGGCCCTCAACCCAGCCGAGTACACTGTAAAAAAGAGCGCCTTGTCCCTCTGCAGCGGACGCAGATCCTTCGATCCAAACTGCCCTGCCTCTTGAATTGCTTCGTCAATCTTGCCGAAAAACTGATCAATCTGGGCGTGGCTTAAAGCGGGGCGCTCCTTCGCAAGTTCCCTCTCAATCAAATGTGGTATGCAGTTTTCCGAATTGCATATCTGTGAAGGATATACGCCATAGAGGCGATGCACCTCATTTCGGATCTTGACGTTCTCTGTAATGTAGGCGAGAAAATTCTTTATGGCGTTCTGGTACTTCCTCTGGGTGGCCACCGCCACCTTTCTTTCTACGCCAAGGGTTTTGCACCATTGATCGAAGTCCTCCTCATTCCACATCCAGGGAGGCTTACCGGTGAAGTTTAACAGGTCCTGAACTTGAGAGAGTTCGCCATTGACCGATGCCGGCTTGTAACGAAGAGCGCCGATCTTCCTTGCGGCATACGCCTCGACCATCTGCGCATACAACTCGGCGTCTTGCTCCGGTAGCGCCGGCTTGATGATGACTGGCTCATAGCCGGCGCCTACAACCCGCAAAAATTCTCGCTGCTTCACCGTCCACCTCCGACTTGATTGACTGAAAGCGGTAATTCCAATAATGACATGCCGACAAAAGCGTTAAAGGCTCGTTTGGTGAAATTATATTGCATTGGATGCAAGTTTAATTCATAATCTAATAAAGTCAACACTGAATATTGATAATTACAGTAACCTACTGATATTACGTCAAATCATATCAGTAACCGTATTTTCCAATATTCCGACATTGGATGAGGTAAAGCCTCATTTCTTGCATTTGATGAAAACTCAGCGTTTTGTTTAGTGTGTTATTATGGTCTGTTGAATCGATTTGTGGATTATTGGAAGGAAGGGGTCGAATATTGGAAGGTGTACTGGGAAGTTCGTCCAGGAACAGGACGCCGTTGTGGGCCAGGGAGACCTCGCCCGGCTTGGGTGTGGTGCCTCCGCCGATCAGGCCCACATCGGAAATGGTGTGGTGGGGGCTGCGAAAGGGCCGGACCGCCAGCAGGGCCCGTTCCTTCTCCAGCAGGCCACTGACACTGAAGACCTTGGTGGTCTCAATGGCTTCGTCAAAGGACATGCGGGGCAGGATGGTCGGTATGCGCCGGGCCAGCATGGTCTTGCCCGACCCCGGGGGTCCGATCATCAGGATATTATGCCCGCCGCTGGCGGCAACCTCCAGGGCGCGCTTGGCATGTTCCTGGCCCTTGACCTCGTTGAAATCCTCGCCATATTCGCAGCCGCTGCTGAAGAGGGCCTGCAAGTCAACACGGTATGGCTCGATCCCTTCCCGGTCATTGAGGAATTCAACCACCTGGGCAAGGGTGCTGGCGCCGATGATATCGAGCCCGTCCACCACAGCTGCTTCCGGGGCATTCTCAAGCGGCAGGATGATGCCGGCCATACCTGCTCTTTTTGCCGTAACCGCCATTGAAAGCGCGCCGCGGATCTCCTTGAGGGTGCCATCCAGCGATAGCTCGCCCAGCAGGATGTAATTCTGCAAGCGCCCTTCCTTGACCACACCGGTGGCGGCCAGGATGCCGATGGAGATAGGCAGATCATAGGCGGCCCCTTCCTTTCTGATATCGGCCGGGGCCAGGTTGGCGGTAATGCGGCGGGCCGGGAAATCGTAGCCGGAGTTTTTGAGAGCGGCCCTGACCCGGTCCTTGCTTTCCTTGACCGCGCCGTCCGGCAAGCCCACGGTTGCGAATGCCGGCAGGCCTGGGGTCAAATCAACCTCCACATCCACCAGAATTGCATCGATACCGGTCAGGGCACTACTGAGGACTTTAGCTAGCATATTTACCCCTAGTCATTGAGTTAGTGAGTCTTATGGGTTTGACTCAACGAACTCCATGGACTCTCCAACTCGACAAACTCTACGAACTCAGCATGATGAAGCCCATCTGTCGCCCGGTATCGCCGCCATCCCTGCGGTAGGAGAAGAACAGTTCCCGGTGACAGCTTACGCACATTTCGGAAATATGGATCGAAGCGGCGGGAACGCCGGCAGAGATCAGCATATCCCGGTTGGCTGCCGCCAGATCAAGCCGCCACTTACCCGCACCGGCCTGTTCGGCAAAGGAGTCCCATGGTATCCCGCTTTGGACAAAGGCCTGCCTGATCGGGGCATCCACCTCGTAGCAGCATTTTCCGATGCTGGGACCGATGGCAACCTGCAGATTCCGGGGATTGCAGCCAAAAAGGGAATTCATGCCCGCAACCGTCTTGGAAACAAGTTTTGCGGCCGTACCCTGCCAGCCGGCATGCACTGCGGCAACGATCTTTTGCTCAGCATCCAGGAGCAGAATCGGGGCGCAATCGGCAACACAGATCCCGATCATCACACCGGGCTGGTTGGTGATTATGGCGTCACTCTCCAGACCCAGGAAATGGCTATAGTCTTCGTTGGGCTCGTCAATGATCAGGATATCACTGCCGTGCATCTGCCTGACAGTGACCAGGGCCTCTTGGCTGATGTCAAAGGCGCGGGCCAGCAGGCTGCGGTTGCCTTCCACGCTGTGGAGCTGGTCAAGGGTGTTTGTCCCCAGATTGAGCGAGTTATAGGGAGGCCTGGACACCCCTTCATGGCGGGTTGTGAAACCCTGGACCGAACAGGCCGGGCCGGTGAATTCCGCTGCGATATAGTGGATGCGCCCTGTGCGCTTCATCTGCATGATTGCTCCTCTGAACCGGACGGCAAAACAAAATACCTTTTGCCTTCTGGATCGCTTTACGTTTTAATGTCATTCTGTATTCATGGGTTCATGGTATTTGCTTTGTCTTCCCCGCTGCATCATCGGGGATAACGGCCAGTGAAGAACGGCGCTTGTGCCACCGGACATAGACCGCAACCAGGGCGATACTGAACAGGATGACCCAGAACAGCGCCTTGTGGGAATATTTCATGATCAGGTCTTGATTCTCACCAATAAAATAGCCGATGCCGGTCAGGATACTGCACCAGATTCCGGCGCCTGCCAGCGTATAGAACGCAAACTTGAGATGTCCCATACCGGATAATCCGGCGGGGATGGAAATGAGATGCCTGACAACCGGCAGCAGACGCCCTATGAAGGTGGATATTTCGCCGTGTTGCAGGAAGAAACGTTCCACCCGTTCAAATTTGTCCGGCGGAATCAGGACGTATTTGCCGTATTTGAGGATCAACGGCCTTCCCAGGTAGTGGGAGGCAAAGTAGTTGATATAGGCACCAACCAGGCTTCCAGCGGTACCGCACAGAATGGCGACCACCAGGTTCATATGCCCCAGGTAGGCCAGGTAGCCGGCCGGCGGCATGACCATTTCGCTGGGCACGGGAATGATCGAGCTCTCCATGGCCATCAACAGGAAAATGCCTGGATAGCCCATGTCTCGAATGGTCAGCACCAGCCATTGAATTAGTTCGTGCATTAAGCAACTCCGGTGACGCAATAAAAACATGTAGCGAGTTGTTATATCCCATCTTGGGGATTCCGGCAACAGCAGATAACAATGCCTATCAATGCGGGGACAGGTCAGAAATACCATGAACATCCTGGACAGACTGAAATCAGAGGTTCTTACCGGCGACGGGGCAATCGGCACCATGCTCTATGCCAAAGGTGTGAGCCTTGACAGCAATTTCGAGCATCTGAATCTGGTCCGTCCCTCCCTTGTGCGGGAACTTTCCCTGGAATACCTCGCTGCCGGTGCCCAGGTAATCGAGACCAACACCTTTGGCGCCAACTTTACCAAACTGGCGGCCATCGGACTGGGGCACAAGGTGAGCGAGATCAACCGCGCCGGCGCCCTCATCGCCCGCGAGGCAGTGTTGGGCCACCCCGGTATCCTGGTAGCCGGATCGGTGGGGCCGCTGGGAAAGCCCAAGGGTGCCGATCAGGAGTTGACCGACGACGAGATGGTCGAGGTCTTTCGCACCCAGTGCCATGCCCTGGCAAACGGCGGTGCGGATCTGCTGATGCTGGAGACCTTTTCCTCGCTGGAACAGCTTGCTGCCGCTGTCAGGGCGGCCCGTGAAACCGGCCTGCCGGTCAGTGCGTCCCTAGCGTTCATGGAAGGTGGACGCAGCGGTGACGGCAGCACGGTGGAGGAATTTTGCGGTGCCATGGAAGAGGCCGGAGCCGACTTGATCGGTGCCAATTGCGGGGCCGGCCCCCTGGAACTGGTCAAGGTGGTGCGCCGGCTGGCCGGCCTTACGGATAAACCGATCACCGCCTATGCCAACAGCGGTTTTCCCGAATACCGTGACGGCCGCTACATCTACCGTGCCACACCAGACTACTTTGCCGCCATGGCCCGGGAAATGGCCGAGGCTGGAGCTAACCTTGTCGGCGGCTGCTGCGGCACCACGCCGGCACACATCGCCGCCATGGCAGCAGTGCTGTCAGGCAGACACCCGGTGGTGCGGACAAGGTCCTCCGGCATAACCGTTGCGGGCGGCCTGGAAAAGAAACCGCTCAAAACCAGGTCGTTCCTGGATGGGTGGGGCCAACGCAAGATCATCACCGTGGAACTCGATCCCCCAAAGGGGTTGGAGTGCAACCGCATCATCGAGGGAAGCCGCCGACTGAAAGAAGCGGGGGCCGACGCCATCAACCTGGCCGAGAATCCCCTGGCCCGTCCCAGGATGGGGAACATCGCCCTTGGCAGCATCATCCAGCATGAAGTCGGCATAGAAGTCATCGTTCACGTCACCGGCAGGGACCGCAATCTTATCGGCATGCAGTCAGACCTGATGGGGGCCAGCCTCCTCGGCATCCGCTCCATTCTGGCGGTTACCGGAGATCCTGCCAGCATGGGGGACCACGCAGGCGCCAAGTCGGTCTTTGACCTGCATTCCTTCACCCTGATCAAGCTGTTGGCCGACCTGAACCGGGGGGTCAACGCCAATGCCAACCCCATTGGCCATGGCACCGGCTTTACCATTGGCGCGGCCTTCAACCCCAACACCGGTAACATGGCATTGCAGGCCGACCGGCTGCGCAGAAAGGTGGCCAACGGGGCGGTCTTTGCCCAGAGCCAGCCGATCTACGATCCTGCCCTGTTCCTCGAAGCGCTTGAGCTGACCCATGATTGCAATATCCCGCTTTTGCCCGGGATCATGCCCTTGGTCAGCGAACGCAATGCCGAGTACCTGCACAACGAAGTTCCCGGCATCACCGTGCCGGACGCTGTCCGTGCCCGCATGAAAGGACTGGAGAAAGAGGCCGGCGTGCGGGAAGGGGTGGCCATTGCCAAGGAACTTATCGAGGCGACTTTTACCGCTGCCGGAGGCTACTACCTGATACCGCCATTCGGAAAATACGAGCTGGCCCTGGAGCTGATTGACCATATCCATTTGCTGGAAAGGGAGCATCAATGATGAGATTCGCGAAGTTGGGCCTACTCCTGCTCTGCTGCCTGCTGCTGGGCGCCTGCGCCACCAACGCGGCAATCCGTGAGGAATTCGAAAAGAGCGTGAAGGGCTATAACCAGATGCTGCGCTGGCAGGAGGTGGAGGCTGCCGGCATGACCTATATGGAACCGGAACTGCGGGAGGCCTTCATGAAATCCGCCGAGGATATCCGGAAGAAGAGCGTCACCATCACCGACTACCGCATCCTTACATCCGAATGTCTGCCAGATAAAGGCAGTGCCTCGGCAACCGCCGAATTCGACTACTATATCCTGCCTTCCAACCGGATCAAAACCCTTACCTACCAGCAGCAATGGAGTTATGAAAAAAACAACGGCAAGAAGGGCTGGCTGCTGAAAAGCGGGCTGCCACCGTTCGAGTAATTGCGATGGAACAGCTTGCCGAGCAGATCCGCGCCTTTTGCTGCTACCTGGAAACGGAGCGGAATCTTTCATCCCATACCCTGGCAGCCTATCGCAACGACCTGGAGCAGTTGTCGCGCTTTATAACCCGCGAAATGGGTGAGGAAGCCACGGCCGCGGAGGTGGACCATTTGCTGCTGCGGCGGTTCCTGGCCATGTTGGGCAAAAATGCCCAAAAAAGCACCATCAGCAGAAAACTTGCCGCCATTCGCACCTTTTTCAAATATCTGCTGCGCCATGGCATCCTGACAAAGAATCCGGCCGAATTGATTGCCACGCCAAAGAAAGAAAACCGGCTGCCGTTCCACCTGAATATCGACCAGGTAACAACCCTTGTGGAAGCACCGTCCGACTCTGATAAACACGCTCTGCGTGACCGCGCCATCCTGGAATTGCTCTATTCCAGCGGATTGAGGGTATCCGAACTTACCGGTCTTAACATCGGCGACCTTGATCTGGCCGGCGGAATGGTGCGGGTCATGGGCAAGGGCGGCAAGGAACGCATCGTACCGGTGGGAAGCCGCTCCATCGAAGCGACCCATGATTATCTGGTTGAACGCGGTGAACTGGCCGGCAGCGGACCACTGTTCCTCAACACACGCGGTGGGCGAATCAACCGGCGCAGCGTCACACGCATCGTTGATGCCTATGTGCTGCGGATAGCGGCTTTCAAGCGCATCTCGCCCCATATCCTGCGCCACACCTTTGCCACCCATATGTTGGAGGGGGGCGCCGACCTGCGCGCCATCCAGGAACTTCTGGGACACGCCTCCCTTTCCACCACGCAGAAATATACCCATGTCGGCATAGACCGTTTGATGGAAGTCTATGACAAGGCGCACCCCAAGGCGCACAAAAAAACGGGGAGCGAGTAACCTCACCCTCCGTTTAACAGTATCGGGACCTATTTCAAAACTGCGCCGAGTACTACCCCAGCTTGACTTCCACCTTGTCCCCTTCACTCAATTTAAGTTTTTTCTCGATTTTGGGCCCGATTATGATCGTACCGTCAAACATGGGATCCAGATCGTTCATGACCATCACAGGGAATATTCCGCTTGATCCGTCACTAACATTGCACAAATTCAGCTTCTTGAACGCGGACTTGTAATACTCGCCTATGTATTTGGCCGTTGACTGGCTGACTGCAATCATGCCCAGCGAGTCGAAACTGCTGCTGGCCTCCCTGTTGATCAGATGGCTTATGGTCAGCTTGAGGTTGCCAGTTGTGCCAACAGCCTCAGATTGGGTCGCCGCCGGTGGTGCGGGTGCTGCTTCGGCTTGTACGGATGCTTTGTGGAGCTTGGGCTCCAGCTTTTTGATCGCCAGATTGAGTGTAATGGTCAAAACCTGCATGTTGACCGCCTTGGAACAAAGCAGGCAAAGCATGGCACCGGGAAAAGGTCTGACGATGATGCGCCCCTCGGCATAACGGAGATCAAGCTGATCCTGCGCCTGGGAAATTTGCAGCCCGTGGGCGCACTCCAGCGCCAGCTTTGCAGCCGTTTTCAAGGACGCAGCATCGATCAGCAACGGAAAGGCCTGGCTGAGCACATCCCCTGAATCGCTGAAGACAGCGCTGCCGATAATGCCCTCAACCCTGTTTATGTGCTGCAGGATTTCCTGCATATTACCAGCCTCCTATTTTCCGGGGATCAGCAGCGACTTGATATCCGCCTCGACATTGTCCAGGTGATATTCTGGCTTAACGGCAATAGTCAGGTAATGAAGCTTGGAGTCGTACATCAGGAGATTGAAATTGCGGGTCTGTACGGCAGCGGACTTGAGCTCACCCAGCCCCATCAGGTCACCGAACTGGGTGCCGGTTTTGGCAAGGGAAAATCCTTTGGCCGCCAATACCGAGGCCTCGGTGCTCGTGTCCTGCATGGGATTACCTTGCTTATCCAACAATACGGCATACGTTACGGCGGCGATTTCCTGGAGCCTGGCGGCGACTTTACTCATGGTCCGCCGAGGCAAAACCGGCTGAGACTTCTCGTCATTCGTCCCCGCCGAACCGGCCCGTTCCTCATCCAGGCGGCGTAACGCCTCAAGCAGCAGATAATCGGTGCGGTAGTGGATCGTGCAGACGTTGGTGGTCATCTCGGGATGGATATTGAAGGTTCCTCCAGGCCATTTGATAATTTGATAAATAGCCTGTTCACCAACCTGATCACCTAGCTCGGCATGGATGATCTCGCCATCGACAAAGTAAATGGCGCCTTTGTGGTCGCCGTACTCGACAGTGATGCAACCGCTGTACTTATTGTGTCCCTTGAGCTGAATGACATCCGTCAGAGAAAGTCCAACTACTTCTCCATGGAATCCGTTCATGTTATCTGCCATATGCAGTCCCCAAGGTGATGTGAGTTACGCGTGGCTGGGTCGGTCAAAGTGTTTTTATTTAAAGCATAACTATGTGACAAGTTCAAGCAGGAAATATGAAAAATGGAGTGGGGACAGTGGAATAAAAAGCCCCGCCGGGTTTCCGGCGGGGCTCGTTTACACAAATGGGTTCTGCTATTCGCAGAGGTCTACTTTGATATCCCAGTTCTTGATCTTCATGGTGCCGTTCTGTGCCAGGTTGAGCTGCATTTTGAAGGCGCGATCGAACAACTGCGGCTCATGACCGATACCTTTGGCCAGGGTTTCCTTCTTGGCCATTTCAAAGTAGTCGGTGAGGATCGGCTGATACTCAGGATGTGCGCACTTCTCGATGATCTTCTTGGCGCGATCACGCGGGCAGAGACCGCGGAGGTCGGCCAGACCACGCTCGGTAACCAGAACGTCGAGGTCATGCTCGGTGTGGTCGATATGCGGTGCCTTCGGCACGACGCAGGTGATCCCGTTCGGGTCGGTTTTTGAAGGACGGGTGGACGGGGAGTGCATGATCTTGATGTAGCCGTTGCGCAGGAAGTCGCCGGAACCGCCGAGGCCGTTGATCATCCTTGTGCCGCCGACCAGGGTCGAGTTGGCGTGGGCATAAATGTCGAACTCGACCGGGGTGTTCATGGCGATACAACCGAGACGACGGATCGGCTCAGGGGCGTTGGAGATGGAGAGCGGACGCAGGGTGATCTTGCTGAAATATTTTTCCCAGTTGTCAAAGAAGCGCGGGAAGCCGGGGTCTTCGGAGAGCGACAGCGAGCAGGAGGAAGCGCAGAGCAGGTTGCCGCCATCGAAGAAGTCGAGCATGGTGTCCTGGAGAACCTCGGTGTAGACCGACAGGTTGCGGAACGGGCCCTTGGCCAGACCGCCGATAACAGCATTGGCGATGGAACCGACGCCCGACTGCAGCGGCAGCAAGTTTTCGGGGAGACGCCCCATTTTGATCTCGTGAGAGAAGAACTCCATGATGTGGCCGGCAATGGCGTCGGAGGTGTCGTCCATCTCGGAGAAGGCACGCCCTTTGTCACGGAGCTTGGATTCTACCACGGCAACGATTTTGTCCGGGTCGCAAGGCACATAGGGGGTGCCGATGCGGCTGTCGGCCGAGGTAATCAGGAACGGTGCCCTGTGAGGCGGCTTCTGCTGCATGTGGATGTCGTGCATCCCTTCGAAGGAAGGTTGGCCGGTGTTTACCTCGATGATGATCTTGTCGCACAGGGCAATCGCTTCGGCAACGATACCGCAAGAGGTTGTCAGCGCCAGACCGCAGTCCTCGGTAATGGCCGAAACTTCGATGATGCCGATGTCATAGCGGCCGTTCTCGGTGTAGAAGCCATAGCTGATGTCCTGGGCAAAGTGGCCGAGGTGCTTGTCGCCCATCCGGATGCGGCCGGCGTTGATCCCGGCGGCAATGTTTTTGCCGGTCTGGTAGGGCCAGCGGCGGTCGATCATGTCCAGCGTTGCCCAGCGGTCTTCGGTTTCAGCACCGACGGAGGCGCCGATGAACAGATTGAACTTCATCTTGCCCTGCAGGTTGTTGGCCTCGACATGATTGGCGAGGGCAATGGGCACAACCTTGGGGTAGCCGGCCGGCGTGAAGCCCGACCATAACAGGTTTTGCCCGGCTGTGAAAAACTTAATGGTGTCTTCAGGCTTCATGACCTTGCTCAACAGGGACTTGCGACGAACGCGGCTTTCCAGTGTACCGAAATCAGACATCTTCTACCTCCTGTTTTGTTTTGGTGTTTACAGGCATATTACATCCTGAAATAACCGTTAGTAAAAAAACTTGGGCATCGTCCTAAATTCTCAGCAATTGCAATCAATTACGGCTATTACAGGTAATATCTCCTGCGAGCAGAACCGGATTTTACGCAAGAGACGATACTTAGTCAAGCTAAAAGTAAATCAATCTAACCTTGCAATAATTTGATTGAAAGGTATTGAAAATGATTGGCTTCAACAGGGAAGATACCGTGCATGACAAGATGCGTATTTCGCCACAGTGAAACCCTGGTTTAAAATCGTGACAACATAATCCTGGCAAAGCATGCGCAGATCAGATGTCAGCATTCATAATCAACTGCTGCAATGGAAGAGCACAGTGACTTCATCAGCGGTACGACCTCGCCGGCATGGTAGGGATGGACCTGGTAAGCCTGCAGGTCATCGAGGGAGTCGAAGCGTGTCACCAAGGCAACATCGAAGGAACGTTCGCTGCGGATCACGTCAATTCCGGCCTCCAGGTGTCGCAGTTGAGGTATCTTGCCTTCCATGCTGAGCAGTTTGTTGTGTACGGTTGCGACAGCTTCATTGGTTGGGTTTGACAACTTGAAAAAAACAATGTGGGTGACCATGGTAATTTTACTCCTTATCCGTGGGATTGAGACCTGAGTCAGAAGGCCTGTATACATTGACGATCCTGGGGTGTCAACTGCCAATGGACTGCAGCCGGGGCGCTTGCACAATGCCCGGGCGGTGATATATATTAGCAACATAGAATATCGTCTCGTATCTGCAAAACCCCGGATATGGGCAATGAACTCAAAAGGAGGAAGGACATGCCTGAAAAAGTGCTTATTCCATCCATCGACATGAGGCTCAGCTCGTTGCTGGAACTCAACCGCAGAAGAGAACTTGAGAAAGAAAACAAGAAAAAGGCCGGACCAACCATTACCATTTCACGGGAATTTGGCTGTGAAGCCTATCCAATGGCTGAACAGCTGAGAGAATTGTTCGAGAAAAAGAGCGGTGAAACCTGGGTGCTGATGGACAAGGCACTCCTGGAGCATGTTGCCCGTACCCACAACCTTCTGGAAGAGAATCTCCAAAATCTTGGCGAAAAATCCCGTTTCCTTGACGAGATGCTGGCCACATTCTCGCCGCGCTGGAAAAGCGAGAAGGATTACTACCGCCTGCTCTGCCGACAGATCGTCTCCCTGGCGCTAATCGGAAATGTGATCATTGTGGGCCGCGGAAGTGCTTTTGTTACCCAATCACTGGCCAATTGCCACCATTTCCGCATGTTTGCTTCTGAGCAATTCAAAGTCCGTTCCATTGCCCGTCGCCTCAACATACCAAAAGAGGAGGCTGAACAACTGATAGTCAAGAAACAGCGCCAACGGGACAAATTCATCCGGGACTTCCTTGACCGGGACGCCCACGACCTGAGTGTGTACAACCTGATTTTCAACAACGACAAGAATACAGCCGATAAGATCGCCCAAACAATTATGGAGTATGTCTTGCCTGCTTGATGTCATCGCATACCGGTTCAAACTTGGGGCTGCCTATGGCAGCCCTTTTTTTGGGGACCGGAAAGAGTGCGAAAAAATGTTTCTGCGGAATATCCATTTCATGCTACAAATGGCTTCATTATGGAAATGTTCCGATGAAACGAATAATTCTCTACATAGCCCTGGCAGTTGCCTGTTATCTGATTTACATCGCCCTGTCCCTTGCCATGATGCCTCCGGTATCCGACCTGGCGAACCGTAAATTCACCATGACAATCCAGGTCAAAGATTGGCACGGCGACTACCACCCCTATGTCATCGGCCCGAAAAACCGTTATTGGGTACCATCCAACCGCATTCCGCCGGAGATGAAGTGGGCCGTGATCCTGGCCGAAGACAGCAATTTCTATAAACATGAAGGCTTCGACGTCAAAGCGATCAAAAATGCCATCAAGTACGACCTGGAAAAGAAGAGCTTTGCCAGGGGCGCATCCACCATTACCCAGCAAACCGCCAAGAACCTGTATCTTTCTCGTGAAAAAACCCTCACCCGCAAGGTCAAGGAGATCTATCTTGCCTGGCGCATGGAACAGGAGCTGACCAAGGGACGCATTGTCGAGTTGTACCTTAATGCCGTTGAATTGGGGCCCATGGTCTACGGTATCGGGCATGGCTCGCGCTATTATTTCGGCAAATCAGCCTCTGCCCTGAATCCAAGGGAGTGCGCCTTCCTGGCTGCCATGCTTCCCGGACCAAGACTGGCCTACAATCCTTACAAGAATTTGGGACGTGTGCTGAAACGTTCGGACATGATTTTGAGACTCATGCGGCAGAAGGGTGTCCTGTCTGAAGATGAATACCGGGTCGCACTGGCTGAGCAGCCCAATATAGCCGGCATGCAGCGCAAGGTGGATAAGAGCATCAGCGCGCCGCCGGTGTTTACTTCGCCATCCTCGGCTTCGAGAGAGATACCTGCAAATCCCGATGACGTTCAACAGGATAATACAAACAACGAAGGAAACAAGGAACCAGCAGCGGAACAACCGCAGGATAGCGGCGCTGCTCCGCCAACTTCACCAGCCGAGCCGGCTCCGGATAACAAATGACTATTGCAGAAACCAACTCCGCATCTGCCGCACCCCCAGTAAAAACCGACCTGAAAAACCTGACCCTTCCTGCCCTGGAAAAATTCCTCCAGGGGCAAGGCAAAGAGCGCTTCCGCGCTACACAGATCTTCAAATGGATCTTTCAGCATGATGCCAGCACCTTCGAGGAGATGACCAACATCTCCAAGGCGTTGCGTGCGGAACTGGCCGAGACAGCCTTCATCAGCAACCTGGAACCGGAGGCGATCGAAGAAGGGAGCGACGGCACCCGCAAGTATCTCTTCAACCTGGGAGACGGCAACGCTGTCGAAGCGGTGCTGATTCCGATCGAGGGACGCAATACCCTGTGCATATCAAGTCAGGCAGGCTGCGCCATGGGGTGCGAATTTTGCCTGACTGGCACCTTCAAACTGACCCGCAACCTGACCACGGCCGAGATCGTCAACCAGATCATGGCCGTAAAAAGGGACCTGGCCAGCAACCCGCCAACCCTGCCGACAGTTGCAGGCAACAGCTCCCAAGCCTTCGACGACGGCGAGGAGGGCGAAGAGGATTTACCAGAGTCACCGGCCGAGATACGGAACATTGTCATGATGGGGATGGGCGAGCCGCTGCACAATCTGGACAACGTCATCCCTGCCATCCGGATCATGATCGACGGCAACGGCCTGCAGTTTTCCAACCGCCGGGTGACTGTGTCCACCTGCGGCCTGGTACCGGAGATGGAGCGCTTGGGACGCGAAATACCTAACGTCAACCTGGCGGTGTCACTCAACGCCACCACCGACGAGCTACGCAACAGGATCATGCCAATCAACCGCAGATACCCGATCAGGGAACTGCTCAGGGCTTGTAAAGGTTTTCCGCTCCCCGGGCGACGCAAGGTGACCTTCGAATATGTGTTGCTGGGTGGGCTTAACGATTCGCTGGAGGATGCCAAGCGTCTGCTGCGATTGATCAGCGACATCCCCAACAAGGTGAACCTTATCCCATTCAACGAGCACGAGGGGTGCGACTTCAGGGCACCTACCCGTGCTGCGATCGATGCCTTCCACAAGTATCTGATCGACCGGCACGTGACGGTCATCACCCGCGACAGTCGCGGAGGTGACATCTCCGCGGCCTGCGGACAGCTGAAGGGGCGCCTGAAAGGTTGAGACATTAAAGCGGCATCGCCAACTTTCTTTTTGAAATCAGGACAACATGCCAGGATGATTCAAAACAAAAAAACGCCTTACCGGGGATTCCGGCAAGGCGTTTTTTGCTACGTAAAAATTGTGCTTGATTCAGGCCTGCGGCCGTCTGGAGCGGTATTCCACCACCGGCTGGTGAACTGCGCCCCGCTGCGGGCGGCCGGCTGCCGACTTCGGCGCATTTCCCCAGGACTTTCCCGACCCCGTGGCGGGCTTGCCCTTGCTGCCCGGCTTGCCATAGCGGGAGTTGGAGGGTGCCCCGGGGCGTCTCGCACCATTGCCGCTGGATACACGCCGCAGCACGGACAGCGGAGCCAATCCCTCGATATTCTGCTCGGGTAGCCGCTTGCCGATAAAGCGCTCAATCCTCTCCAGATAACTCAACTCCGAAGCCGACACAAACGAAATGGCAATGCCACTGGCACCGGCACGGCCGGTACGTCCGATGCGATGGACATAGTCCTCGGCAAAGCGCGGCAGGTCGAAGTTGATGACATGGCTGATGCCGTTGACGTCCAATCCGCGGGCAGCCACGTCGGTTGCCACCAGCAGGCGGATGGCGCCCCTGCGCATGCGCTCGATGGTCTTGTTGCGGGCAACCTGGTTCATGTCGCCGTGCAGCGCTGCAGCAGGATGGCCGTTGCGGCTCAGCTCGCGAGCCAGTTCGTCGGCATCGCGTTTGGTGGCGGAGAAGATAATGGCCCTGGTCAGGCTGCCGTCGCTAACGAGATGTTGCAACAGCTCTTTCTTGTGGTGCAGGCTATCGGCCACATGCAGGCGCTGTTCGATCAACGCATGGGAAGAGGTGCGTACCGCAAGTTCGATCCGTTGCGGGTCGCGCAGCATCTTTTCTGCCAGCCTGAGAACCGAATTTTCCATGGTAGCGGTAAACATGAGGGTCTGGCGAGCCGAAGGAGCACGTGAGACAATCTTTTCCATGTCTTCGCTGAAGCCCATGTCGAGCATACGGTCAGCCTCGTCCAGAATGAGCATTTCCAGGCGATCGAGACGGACGCTGCCGCGTTCCAGGTGATCCAGCAACCGGCCGGGGGTGGCAACGATAATGTCAACCGGTGCGGAGAGCAGGCGCAACTGTTCGCGGTAGGGCATGCCGCCCAGGATTGAGCCGCAACGCAGCTTTGTGCCTCGCCCATAAGTGCGGGCGGCATCCATGACCTGGCCGGCCAGTTCGCGGGTAGGGGTCAAAACCAGCACGCGAGGCCCTTTGCCAGGGATTGCCGAAGGTTTTGTCAAACGTTCCAGGGCTGGCAGCACAAAGGCGGCTGTCTTGCCAGTGCCGGTCTGGGCGGTGGCGATCAGGTCTTTGCCGGCCATCACCAACGGAATTGACTGTTCCTGGATAGGGGTGGGGGTGGTGTAACCACAGGCGGTTACGGCCTTGAGGATTGCCGGGTTAAGGCCGAGTTCTTCAAACGTCATCAATTGATTCCTTTTCTTGGGGCGGTGTAGAAGGTTAAGCGCACACGGGCCGCGAGATCAACCGGATGATCCCTGAACAGGACGGCAGTAACGTATGGGCAAGCCGTGTAATCTTCGCCTGCCAAACGGTCTGCTCAATTTCAATTAAGGGATTGAAGGTGCAGTGGGGAGGCATATATGCGATGATTGAAAGAAAAACGGCGGACACCTTGCCGCCGTTTTGAGTGACTGACTCTGGGGAAGAATAAAGACATTTATGCGGGAAGGCAAGCTTTAATTTTGGTTCCAGAGAGCTAAACAGCCTTGAAAGCCCCATGGCTCGGGCTGTTGAGGGAAAATAACTATTGTACTTTATGCCTAAAACCCGTAAAGTCAGCACATTTTTCAGGACTGATTTTTATAATCAGCGAAAGGAAGTCGGGATAATGAGTGATACGGCTATCGGCGTCATCGGCGGCAGCGGGCTCTATGAAATGGAAGGGCTGGAGGATGTCCGGCGGATTAGGCTGGAAACCCCCTTCGGCGATCCCTCGGATGAATATGTCACCGGTGTGTTGAATGGTGTACGCATGGTGTTTCTGCCCCGCCATGGACGCGGACACCGCTACCTGCCGTCCGAGGTCAATTACCGCGCCAATATATACGGCATGAAAAAGCTCGGTGTGGAGCGTATCATCTCGGTCTCGGCCGTAGGCAGCCTGAAAGAAGCCATAGAACCGGGCCATATCGTCATTCCCGACCAGTTCATCGATCGTACCAAGGGAATCCGCAAGGACACCTTTTTCGGCGATGGTATCGTGGCCCACGTCGGCTTTGCCGATCCGGTCTGCCACCCCCTCTCGGAGACCCTCTACGACGCGGCCCGCTCGGCAGGCGCCACTGTCCACAAGGGCGGCACCTATATCTGCATGGAGGGTCCGGCGTTTTCCACCAGGGCAGAATCTTTCATGTACCTTGGCCTGGGTGCCGAGGTGATCGGCATGACCAACCTGACCGAGGCCAAGCTGGCACGCGAGGCCGAAATCTGCTACGGCATCATCGCCCTTTCGACCGATTACGACTGCTGGCATGAACACCACGACGACGTGACCGTCGAGGCGATCATAGCCATCATTCACCAGAACGTGGCCATGGCCAAGAACATCATCCGCAAGGCAGTGGCAAACATCGCAACGCAACGCTCCTGCGCCTGCGGCTCGGCCATGAGCTATGCGGTAATCACGGACAAATCGGCCATACCCGCCGAAACCAGACAGAAACTGGATCTGATTGTTGGAAAATACCTCTAGGAACAGGAGATTGCACAGATGGGCATAGTAGTAGTGGGTACGGTGGCCTTTGATACGATCGAAACACCCTTTGGCAGAGGAGAAAATGTACTGGGCGGATCGGCCACCTATTTTTCCACCTCGGCCAGTTTTTTCAGTGATGTCTCACTGGTGGCGGTAGTTGGAGAGGATTTCCCGGACGAGCATGTCCAATTCCTGCAATCCCGTGATATAGACGTCAAGGGCCTGTCACGCATTCCCGGCAAGACTTTCCACTGGACCGGCAAATACGGTTACGACCTGAATGAGGCCCAGACTCTGGATACGCAACTGAACGTACTGATGGAGTTCCGCCCCAACCTTCCCGAATCTTACCGCGATGCCGAGTATCTTTTCCTGGCAAACATCGACCCCGAGCTGCAGATGGAAGTGCTGGAACAGGTGCGCAAACCAAGACTGGTAGCCTGCGATACCATGAACTTCTGGATATCTTCCAAACCCGAGGCGCTGAAAAGAGTCCTGCAGAAGGTAGATATTGTCGTGATCAATGAAGCCGAGGCACGGCAGTTCACCGGAGAAGTAAACCTGATCAAGGCGGCACGCGGCATTATTGCCCTTGGATGCAAGCGACTGGTGATCAAGCGCGGAGAGTACGGCGTCCTGATGTTCACGGCCGATTCGGTCTTCGCAGCACCGGCATACCCGCTGGAAGAGGTCTTTGACCCCACCGGGGCTGGAGATACCTTTGCAGGAGGATTCATGGGCTATCTGGCCAACACCGGCGATCTCAGCGAAGACGGTATCCGACAGGCAATTGTCTTCGGCTCGGTAATGGCCTCCTTCAACGTAGAGGATTTCAGCCTTAACCGCATGAAACGGTTGGAATACAAAGAGATCGAGGCCCGTTACAAAAGCTTCAAGTCGCTGACAAACTTTCGAGATATCGCCATGCCCTAGCAACATATATCCAACCCTGGGTTTTATTGACATTGCCGGCTGGATTTGCTAGCGTTCGCCACATACAATTTATTCGCAAAATACATTATTTTAGGCAGAATGTTCATGACAGCAAGACTGATCTACATCGTCTTCCTGCTGGTGCTTCCGGCGCTGGCTGGTTGTGTCACAACCAACAGCCAACAGCTGGGTAAAAACAACCCTGAGGCCTATCATTATCAAATGGGGCTTTCCTACCTGGGTGAACAAAATTTTACCGGTGCCCTGATTGAATTGACCGCTGCCGAGAAGCTAGCTCCCGACAACCCTGAGGTTCTCTATAATCTCGGCATGGCCTACCTGGGGAAAAAGCGACCTGATCTGGCCGAACCAAAGCTCCAGCGGGCAATCATGCTCAAACCCTCCTATTCAACCGCTCGCAATGACCTGGGTGTCGCCTACATGGAGCTGAAACGCTGGGACAACGCCATTCAGCAGTTTAAGATTGTCAAAAATGACCTTTTTTACGAAAACAGCGTAAACGCCTCAATAAATCTGGGATTGGCATATCTTGGCAAAGGGGATTATCCCAAAGCAATGGAGGAATTGAATGCGACGGAGACCGACAATCCGCGCAATCCGATCATCCACCTCACCCTCGGCCGAGTCTGGTTTGCCATGGACAATACCGAGCAAGCCATCAGCGAATACCGTAAAGCCCTGAATATCTACAAAAATTATGCTGCCGCCTATTATTACCTCGGTTTGGCGCAACTCAAGATGAATAATCGTGATGCCGCCAAATCTGCTTTCAAAGAAGTGATCCGCATCATCCCCGATTCAGATCTTGGGCATTCATCTTTGGGATATCTGGACCTGCTCAAGTAAGTGAGGCTTGATTGCAAGAGACTGTCGCGCACAACGTAGATCCTCCGGCAAATTCTCCTGGCGCCATACTGAAGCGATGCCGGGAGTACCATGGCATTTCACTTGAAGAGGCTGCCGAGGCAACAAAAATCGGAACGAATTATCTTAAGGCGCTGGAAGAAGATCAAACCAAGGACTTTGCCAGCCTGGCCTATCTCAAGGGATTTCTGCGTATTTATGCCAATTATCTAGGCCTGAATCCTGATGATGTAATGCGCCTTTATGAAAAGCTTTATGCCCCGGCAAGTTCGCCGAAGGACGGACAGACCGGCTCCGGAAACAACAGCGAATCTGTTAAGCGGCGTTTTTCTTGGCAAAGGCTTGCCCTCCCTGCCATCTTGCTGTTATTTCTGCTTATCACCGCCGGAATTATCAATCGTTCCACTCCACCGGCATTGCCAGTGGCAGCCCCCAAACCAGTTGCATCGGCACGACCAGCAGCAGTGATCCTTCCTGTCCGCTCAAGCGTTCGTCCACCGCCACCGGTGCAAAAAACTGCCGTAGACAACGCCGTGACAAAGGAAGTAAAATCTATTGCGCCATTGCCTGAAAAAACAAGCGAGGCGCAGTCGCAACCTCCCGATTCGGGCAAAGGTTTTATCGTGAGGATGAAAGTCGTTCAAAATGGCTCGCTTGTGGTGACCATTGACGGTGCAACGGCCCAGAACTACGATCTGACCTCCGGCGATTTTTTTGAATGGAAGGCTGAAAAGAACATCTCCCTTGATTTATCCAATGCCGGAGGTGTCGAAGTCGAAATGAACGGCAAACAACTAAAACCATTCGGCCCTGTCGGTAAGCCAGCATCGGTCACTATCGACTCAGATGGAGCCAAACAATAGTTGCAAAACTGATCAAGGAGAACATCAATGCAGATAGCCGCCCGATGCCGCAAGTGCGGCAGAGTCATGAACAGCCAGCGCATCGATAACTACCGGGTGAAAATGACCTGTCCGTGCGGTTTTTCCGACTATCGTACCGTAACCGAGAAGGTGAAGACGGTAAACCCTTTCTACAACAAGTCCCATTTCGCCCCGTATGTCGAAAGTGAAAAGGGGAAAATGGTCTTGACCATGCAACGGGCTGACCGTGAACACATGGAGATCATCTCTCTGGAAGAGATCAGCATGCTGGTATCTTCGGATTTTGAACTTTCCGAAGTATTGCAATCTGTTGCTGCTAAATTGGCCCGCCAGCTAAGCGCTAACGTGTGCAATATCTACCTGCTGGAGGACGATGAACTGGTACTCAAGGCAACCCATGGCTTTGAGCATGAAAAAATAGGCAAGATCCGTCTCAAGATCGGTGAAGGGATAACCGGTACCGTTGCCAGGGAAATGCAGCCGCTGAATCTCAGCAAAGCCTCTAACGACCCTCGTTACAAGGTTTTCCCCGAGCTTAACGAGGAGAAGTACAATTCCATGTTGTCTTTCCCCATTACAGACAAAAAGAATGTCTACGGCGTAATCAATCTGCAGACCACCTCCATGCGCAGTTTTCCCGAAGACGAAATCTATTTCGTATCGATCATCGCCAACCTGATCTTGTCGGCCATTAAACTCCGCCAAAAAGTGGCGTCCAGCAAAAGCGCCGCTATAACCTGACCTTACCTTGACAGCAATTCATCTGGTGCTAGAATCACTAAAACAATCATAGATGACGGAGCACGAATTGTCAGAGCAATTGCGGCGAATACTGGTGGTTGACGACGAAGAAAATGCCCGTATAGCCCTCTCCAAGATACTGGTCCATGAAGGATACGAAGTTGCATCAGCCAGCAACGGCTTTGAAGCACTAAATTACCTGCGTGGTAAAGAAGTAGAACTTATCATTACCGACATCCATATGCCCGAGATGAACGGGCTGGCATTCCTGCGCGAGCTGAATCGTAGCCACCCTGCCAGCAAAGTGATCATGATAACCGCCTATGGCGAGGTTGAATCGTATATCGAAGCCATGAATCTGGGTGCCTTCGAGTATATTAACAAACCGATCAAGGTGGACGAGTTGAAGAAGATCATCCGTAAAATATTCAAGGAATCTTGAATCCAATTAACAGGAGGCCATCTACCATGAAATCATTCGACAAGATTCTGACCGCCATCGATTTTTCGGAAAATTCCGACTACGCATTTGAATATGCCTTGATGCTGGCGCAGGAATGCAATGCCGAACTGACGATACTGCATGTCATCAATGAACCTGTCGACTTGCGCGGATTCTATGTCCCTCATATCTCTTTCGAACAGCTGGAAAAAGAGATCGAGGAAGGCGCCAACAAGATGATGGAAAAGTTCTGTTCGACCAAACTGGGCAATTTTACCAATTTTAAGACCGCTATCGTCAGCGGCATCCCCTATGAAGAGATCATCAGAGAGGCGAAAGACTCCGGAGCTTCGCTGATCGTGCTTGGTACCCATGGCCGTACCGGCCTTGACCATCTTATTTTCGGCAGTACCGCCGAACGCGTCGTCCGTAGTGCTACCTGCCCCGTACTCACTATCCGTCTGCCTGCCGAGCAATAAACCATGACTCATAACTGCTGCTCAAGCGGTATGTTTTGCAATGACGAGTGACACCTCACAAAACCATAAGGCAACCGTTGTTGTCATCGATGACGACAACAACATTCTCAACCTTACCTCCATGATTCTCACCATGCGGGGCTACCAGGTATTTGTCTCCTCATCTGCATGTGAAGGAATGGAAATTATCGCTGCCCACCCCCCGGAACTGGTGCTCCTGGACTATATGATGCCGGGGATGGACGGCCTGATGGCACTCAAAGAGATCAAGACCCGCTTTCCGGCAACCTATGTCGTGATGTTCACCGGCAGGGGCAACGAAGAGCTGGCCGTTGAGTTGATGAAAGGCGGCGCTTCCGAGTACATTCTCAAACCCTTCAACAATCGCGATCTGGTGGAGCGCCTTGATAGCGTCCTGCATGTGCGCGAGATAGAACTCCACAACAAGGCGCTCCAGAAAGAGCAGGAGCGGCTGATTCAGGAAATCGACAAATGGAACCAGGAACTCCAGAAACGGGTTCGTGACAAGTCGGAGGCGCTGCAAAAGGCTCAATCAGAGATCGCGCAATCGGAAAAACTGGCGGCACTGGGTTATCTCTCCGCCGGCATGGCACATGAAATCCGCAATCCGCTCAATTCTATCTCACTGTTTATCCAGCTTATGCGCCAAAACACCGCCGATGCCGAACAGCTGGACTACCTCAGCAAGATTCTCAAGGAAATTGACCGGATCGATTCCCTCATCTGCAAATTGTTGTTCGCTTCGCGCCGCTCCCGCAGCATCTCCAATAACGTCCGCATCGACCAGGTTATCGACAACGCACTGGACATCTTTTTACCACAGATAGAAGCAAGTAAAATAGAGGTGGAACGTCACTACACCAGTGAGCAACTCCCCATCAAGGCCGATCCTGACGAGTTGGAACAGATATTCACCAACCTGTTTTTGAATGCCCTGGATGAAATGCAGGGTGGCGGACAACTTGAGATCGTTATCAGTTCAGAGAACGGCAAGGTTGTGGTCAAGGTGGGCGACAGTGGCAAGGGAATTCCGGCCGAGGTCTTGCCGAACATCTTCAAGCCCTTTTTCACCACCAAAACCCGCGGAACCGGCATGGGACTGCCCGTTGTCCAGCGTATTGCCCGCATCTACGACGGAAATATCTCTGTCGAGAAGACTTCGCCTGACGGGACGGTCTTTCGACTCGAATTTCCGGTTAGCTCCTGAGTTGCGGAAAACATTCCCTCTTTCCTTTTGTATCGCAAATGGTGTAGCATTTGGCAACTTGCGTTTTTGAGACATCCATGAACGAATCACGCGGAAAAATTCTAATTATTGATGACGATCCTTTTTTCCTGAAGGTACTATCCGACACCTTTAATGAAAATGGTTTTACCGTTTTCAATGCCAATGACGGCATCGAGGGAGTCAAGGCCTACCTGGAAAAGTCTCCTGATGCGGTCATCTCCGATCTGGTCATGCCCCGCATGGGTGGGGTCTCAACCTGCATGGAGATCAGCCGGGTTGCAGGGGACAGGTCTCCGGTCATCGTATTGCTAACTTCCATGTTCCAGGAATCCCCCCATGAGCACGAGGTCCCCGAGATGGGTGCCCAAGTGCACATACCCAAGTCCACCAGACCCGTGGACATCGTTATTATCGTTGAACAGCTGCTGACCCGAAAAACGTACCAACAGGCCTGATCCGGGATGCCGTTTATCTACCGCAATCTTACCCTCTCGCCTGGCGGGGTGGAAAATGACCTGTCAACACTGGTAGCTGCCATCATTGGCATTTCTGCCAGTGACCTCTTGGATTTCCGTATTATCCGCAAGGGGATCGATGCACGTCGCAAGCCTCGCATCAAAGCGGTTTTCAGCGTATCTTTCACTGTGGCGGATGAAAGCGGCCTCCGCAGCCGAATGGGCAACTATCCAGGCCTGGAATGGCAAGCCGGAGCGCAACCGGTCGTATTCGCGCCGGTCTGCTCGCCAAAACGGATCGTGATCGCCGGTAGCGGACCAGCCGGTTTGTTCGCGGCATTGCGACTGGCCGAATACGGGCTGAGCGCAACGATTGTCGAACGTGGGCAGCCGGTGGGGCAACGCGCCATCGATGTGCAACGCTTCTGGAAGGACGGCATCCTGAACCCGGAGAGCAATGTCCAGTTTGGAGAAGGTGGAGCGGGTACCTTCTCCGATGGCAAACTTACCAGCCGTTCAAAAGACCCGCTGACCGCATACGTGCTGGAATGCCTTGTCACCTTCGGCGCACCGCCCGAGATACGCTACCTGGCCAAGCCGCACATAGGGACCGACCGGCTGCAGCGCGTGGTAAGCGCCATCCGCCTCCATTTACTGGAAAAGGATTTTCAGATCCGTTTCGGCTGCCGCATGACCGACATGTCAATCCACGGCGGGAAGATTTCCGCCATAACGGTAAATGGCGGCGAAGAACTCCCCTGTGACCTGTGCGTCCTGGCCACGGGCCACAGCAGCCGGGATGTCTACGAACTGCTTGAACACCGTGGGGTTCCTCTGGAGCGTAAGGCCTTTGCCATGGGGCTGAGGGTGGAACACCCCCAGGAATTGATCGACCATATACAGTATGGCCGAAAACATCATCCGGACCTGCCGGCCGCAGACTACGCAGTTGCCTGGAACAATACCGCAAGCGGCCGGAGTGCATATTCATTCTGCATGTGTCCTGGCGGCGTGGTTATCGCCGGAGCATCAGAGGCCGGAGGAGTCGTTACGAATGGCATGAGCGGGCAGCTGCGCAATTCCCCATTTGCCAACAGCGCCCTGGTTGTGAATGTGACTGAAGCTGATTTCGGCGGCAGTGGTCCACTGGCCGGCGTCAGGTTCCAGCAACAATGGGAGCGCCAGGCCTTTCTGGCAGCAGGCGGCGGCTATCTGGCCCCGGCGCAGAACCTGCTGTCATTCATGCGTCTGCCCGGCCAGGGAGCGGTCTCCGCGACCTATCGTCCCGGCATCCGCGAAACAGACCTGGATTCGGTCCTGCCGCAGTTCATCACCCAGACCTTGCGCGAAGGGATCACCGACTTCGGCCGGCGATTAAAGGGTTTTGTCTGCGCCGATGCCACCCTGGTCGGCATCGAGTCGCGCACCTCGGCGCCGGTCCGGGTGCTGCGCAATGAACATTTCGAATCCATCGGCTTGCAGGGACTTTATCCTGCCGGTGAGGGTGCCGGCTATGCAGGCGGCATCATGAGTTCAGCCATTGACGGCATCAAGATCGCCGATACCATTGCACAACGATTGAATCATTCTCCCCTTTGAAAAGGGGCTTCACACCAAAAGGAGCGTCACGTGGCAAAACAGTTCGTAGCCGAGATAAAGGACCGCGATTCGGTCAATGCCGTTTTTCTGGTAAAAGACAAGATCATGGCCATGGCAAAAAACGGCAAACCTTACATGAACCTGCGCCTGATGGACAA
>MTLD01001259.1_pt1 | contig 44720 bp, 43 predicted proteins | sample 1982471 | NCBI WGS metagenome assembly MTLD01 (sample SAMN05712604, study PRJNA340218) | biofilm metagenome | isolation source: sample SPM anode biofilm adapted to -50 mV | place: USA | collected 2012-02-03 | reverse complement strand
ATAGGGAGCCGAACTTTTTAGGCAAGCGCTTTATTGCAGATTTATTCCGAGTGCTGTTTTTTTCAGCAAACAGCCGATTCTTTCTACTATTTACAGTCCTCCTCCCATTATTTCCTTATTTCAGATCCAATAAACGCAGCCATTCAGCCGTAAAATTACCCACGGCAGACCTCTGTATATGTAAGAACTGGAATTTTCCGTAAACCGGTCTGGCTCTTTTTGTGATTCTCCAGCAAATCGTGTCGTATACATTGCTATAGGCATGCAACATTAAGTATCACAATGAAATATTTGGTTACATTTATGTGCTCATTAGGGTACATTAGGCTCCTGATTTGTTATCTATTTGATCAATGGAATGAGGAGGTAATCATGAGCGACCATAAAAGCATTACGATTAAACAAATTGATATCAGCGATCCGTCAGACGTTATGAATTGGTGTGAGGATTTTGGTTGTACAGAAAAACAACTGGCTGAAGCTGTGAATGTAGTTGGCTCCACGGTAGCGGCAGTGAGAAGACATCTTTATTTTTAAGTATGCTGAAGGATGGCGTGTAAAAATGTACGCGCCATTTATGTATAGGTATGGGAGCATTCTAATTATGTTGTCACGTTCTGTTTGACTTTAATGAGTCAGTAATTCTCGGTTTAACTCATCAATCACTTTATTTCTTATCAATTTTTAGCGTGAGATACAGAGAAGTTTTCGATCCCCTCTAATTTAGCCAACACGTGGGTGAGCTCTTCCAGGGTTATACCACTGTTTTTACTAAGCGCGCTGGCAACAAAATGCCATTCACATAATCCATCTTTCGATGTAATAGAGAGTGATTCACTATTGATGTCATAACCACATTTTGTAGCTGTTTCCTGCAAAACAGCTTCTTGGGGAGTGAAGTTTTGCTGAAATTGCAGTGTGATAGCTAACGCTTTATGCGAAGGAAGCCAGTGTTCCAGACGGGATATCCACATCATGCAACTAACGGACAATAAAGCCAGCGATATTGCGGCACCATAGAAACCAATACCGACCATCACACCTATAGCAGATGAAGTCCAGATCGAAGCTGCGGTACTAAGCCCACTGATGCTGAATCCTTCTTTCATTATTACCCCAGCCCCCAGGAAACCAATCCCGGTGACTATCCCCTGAATTATTCGGGTTGGTTCCGCTCCACTCATGTCTGCAAAACCGCTGTACCAATAATCCGAATAACCAGCGATAACAGTGAGTGCTGCCGAAGCCATACAAACCAGACCGTAAGTCCGCATACCCGCAGCCCGGCCATGATATGAACGTTCATAGCCAACGAGCAGACCCAACAGCAAAGCCCCGAATACATTAAGAAAAATCAGAAAATTGATAGATATTTCTGAAGCTGACCAATAGCTGCTCAATAACCCAAATCCAGATATATTCATATACATCTCCCTATGCCGTTTAAAAATAGGCATAGCAGCAATTACATGTATAAATCAATTCTCTGACGCGTTCAGATAGCATCCGCTGACAGTCTGATTATAGTAATTATTTATCAATTAGTTATGAGAACTTATTTAGTGGGATATGTAATTAGAAAAACGCATATCACGAGACAGCTGAATGACTCAGGAAGATTTTGCGAAAAATATTGAAAGGAGATATTGGATGCCTGGTATTTATACCGACGCCCCTAACAAGGGGCGTCGTTTTTATTCAAAAAGAGTATTTATTACAGGGTAACAACGTCGAAATTTACTTCCGGATTAACATCCGCAGTGTAATCCACGCCTTCCCAGCCAAAACCGAAAAGTTTCAGGAATTCCGTTTTATATCCCTGATAGTCAGTCAGCTGTGACAGGTTTTCAGTCGTTACTTGTGGCCACAGATCGCGGCACGCCTGCTGTACTGACTCACGCAGTTCCCAGTCATCCATACGGATACGCTGAGTATCGTCTGTTATAAATTCGCCATCAAACAGGCGCGTATAGAACATACGCTGGATCTGTTCGATACAACCTTCATGGATGCCCTGCTCTTTCATCAGTTTGAAAGACATCGCAATATACAGTGGCATCACTGGTATTGCAGCAGAGGCCTGGGTCACAACAGATTTCAGTACAGCGACATTCGCCGTGCCGTTTTTGCTGCTCAATTGTTGACGGATTGCGTTGCTGGCGCGATCCAGATCTTCTTTAGCGCGGCCCAGAGTACCGTGCCAGTATATTGGCCAGGTAATGTCAGTACCAATGTAGCTGTAGGCAACTGTTTTCACACCTTCAGCCAGCACACCAGCCTGATCCAGCGCCTGTAACCACAGTTCCCAGTCTTCACCGCCCATTACCTTGATGGTATTAGCGATTTCTTCCTCATTCGCTGGTTCGACGTGCGCTTCGATCAGCTCATCTTTATTCGTATCAACTGCAGTAGCTGTATATACTTCGCCGATTGGTTTCAGCGCTGAACGGATCAATTCACCGGTTGCAGGCAATTTACGGACTGGGGAAGCCAGCGAGTAAACCACCATATCAACCTGACCCAGATCCGCTTTAATCAGTTCAACAACTTTAGCGCGGCATTCATCAGAGAATGCATCGCCATTAACACTCTTAGAATAAAGACCTGCTTCTTTCGCTGCTTTATCGAAAGCGGCTGAGTTATACCAGCCTGCACTGCCAGGTTTCTTTTCTGTGCCGGCTTTTTCCAGAAATACACCTATTGTTGCCGCATCAGAACCGAATGCAGCGGTAATACGGGATGCCAGACCATAACCGGTAGAGGCGCCAATCACCAGAACCCGTTTCGGGCCATTCGCCAGCGGGCCTTTGCTTTTTACATAAGCAATTTGTTGACGGACATTGGCTTCGCAGCCGGCAGGATGGGTAGTGGTGCAGATAAAGCCTCGGACTTTCGGAGCAATAATCATCGGTTGTTCTCACCTGGTTAAGGGTTTTATGCAAAAAATCGCGTTATAAGATACATGATCTTGCCACGTTTGTGTTGTGAATGTTGCGCCGGCGCGAGAGCTCTCTATAATCGGCCAGCACAAATCCTTTGTTTAGCGGCGCATTACACCTTCCGCTGTCCTCTTTTGAGACTTATTACTATGCTGAAATTTATTAGCTCTGCATTCGCGTTCTTCTTTTCTGTTTTGACTGTGTGCAGTACTCAGGCCGCCATTTCTGTACCAGAAGGCAGCCGCATAGCACTGGCCTTCAAGGAAGCGGGTTCTGATTCCGTTGCGGCTTATCACGGCGATACTTTTATGATCCCGGCATCCACCCAGAAATTACTGACGGCGCTGGCAGCAAGCCTCTATTTTGGCCCGGACTGGCAATTCAAAACCCGGATGCTGGCACCGAAAGGAGCAATCCAAAACGGTGTATTAAATGGTGATCTGGTGCTGGAATTTGATGGTGCCCCTGATCTCACCCGCCAGGCACTGGTCAACTTGCTGGCCTATCTGAAACAGCAAAAAGTAACGCAAATCAATGGCGATATACTGATTGATGTCAGCGGCTATGGCGGATATGACCATGGTGACGGCTGGTCATGGAATGATTTACCAATTTGTTTTACCGCTCCGGCATCTGCCGTAGTTATTGACCGTAATTGCGTTTTTGCCCAACTGAAAGCCGATCAGCTGGGTGCCATCGCTGAACCCATCATTCCGGCAGGCCAGCCAATTACCATTACCAGTGAAGCACGGGTCGTAACACAGCAGGAATATTATTCCGGCTGTGATCTGCGTGTCGATATGAACTCCAGCAATAACTATCATCTGACAGGCTGCATTCCTCAGCAGTCCGGGAAACCATGGCCACTGAGCTTCGCAATCACCGATCCGACCGCGTGGGGGGTGGAACTGGTGAGTTGGGCTGCCCGCCGAACCGACATCAGTCTGACTGGTCAGGTAAAAGCAGTCCGCCATATTCCGGATGATCTGGTGGAACTGGCCCATGTGCCCTCTGCACCGCTGAAGAAATTACTGGATCGCATGCTAAAGCGCTCAGATAACCTGATTGCTGACAGTCTTTCCCGTGCATTAGGTCACTATTACCTGAAGCGCGCAGCCAGCTATGCAGCCGGTGCGGATGCGGTACGGAGCATCCTGAAAAATAAAGCCGGTATTGATTTGGGATCTGCTTTGTTGGCTGATGGTTCAGGTCTCTCGGCACATAACCTGATCACCGCCAAACAAATGCTGGAAGTACTGGATTACATTGCACTACACGATGATGAATTAAAACTGATCGGATTATTACCAGTAGCAGGGATGAGTGGTACGCTGGGATCCCGTGGCAGTGTGCAAAATCCGCCGCTGGTTAAAAATGTCACTGCAAAAACAGGTACTTTGCAAAACGTATCTAATCTGGCCGGGTTTATTACTACCGCATCAGGAAAACGAAAAGCATTTGTGCTGATGGCAAACGGCTTAACCTTCCCGCCATCTGTTCGCCAGGCATTAAAAGCTCGCCGGATTGCATCACCTCATTACAAGTTTGAACGACAGATTTTAGAGCAGATTTACCGGGAAGCACCGATACAAATCACTGAATAAGTGAATTTCATCAGAAAATAAAACTTTTAGATCTGGCTTTGTGCGAACAGGGTCAGTAGAAAAAACCGACAAATACCATTGTTTTAGAGTCATAGATGGAGAACAATAGACGCCTTGGGAGCCAGCCCGGTTGTCGGTTCTCCCGCTAGTATTGCAGAGGCGCGTTGTAGTCATGTCACTTATTGAGAAATCACACAAGCTGGACAACGTTTGTTACGACATTCGCGGTCCGGTGCACAAAGAAGCCCGTCGTCTGGAAGATGAAGGCCATCGCATTCTGAAACTGAACATCGGTAACCCGGCCCCTTTTGGCTTTGATGCCCCGGAAGAAGTGATCAAGGATGTCATCGTCAACATGCATCAGGGTCAGGGCTACTGCGATTCCAAGGGCTTATTCGCGCCACGAAAAGCCATTGCCCAGTATTATCAGCAGAAAGGTTTACGCAAAGCCGATGTTGATGACATCTATATTGGCAACGGCGCCAGTGAACTGATCGTGATGTCGATGCAGGCACTGCTGAATAATGGTGATGAACTGCTGGTTCCTGCTCCGGATTATCCTTTGTGGACTGCCGCCGTTACTCTGTCGGGTGGCCGGCCAGTACATTATATCTGTGATGAACAGGCTGACTGGTATCCGGATCTGGATGATATCAAGTCCAAAATTACACCACGTACCCGTGGTATCGTGCTGATCAATCCGAACAACCCGACCGGCGCGGTTTACAGCACCGAATTTTTGCTGGAAGTGATCGAAATTGCTCGTCAGAACGACCTGATCATTTTCGCCGATGAAATCTACGACAAGATCATTTACGACGATATCGCTCATCACAGTATCTGTACCCTGTGTGATGATGTACTGGTTGTCACTTTTAACGGTTTGTCGAAAGCTTATCGTGCCTGTGGTTTTCGTCAGGGCTGGATGATGGTCAGCGGTCCGAAACAGAATGCCCGCGGCTACATTGAAGGTCTGGAAATGCTGGCCTCAATGCGTTTATGCGCTAACGTACCGATGCAATTTGCTATCCAGACTGCGCTCGGCGGTTATCAGAGTATCAATGAGTTGATCCTGCCCGGTGGTCGTTTGCGTAAGCAACGTGATCTGGCATGGGAACTGCTGAACAATATTCCTGGCGTATCCTGTGTGAAACCGAAAGGTTCGCTGTATATGTTCCCGAAACTCGATCCGAAGGTTTATCCGATAAAAGATGACCAGAAGATGGTATTTGATCTGCTGCAACAGGAAAAAATGCTGATTGTGCAGGGAACTGGTTTTAACTGGCCAGCACCGGATCACTTCCGTATTGTCTTCCTGCCTGCCGAAGAACAGCTGCAGGACGCGATGACACGTCTGGCCCGGTTCCTGAAAACCTACAAACAATAATTACAGAATGGCGACTTGATAGTCGCCATTTTTTTGTTATCTATAACAGCAAATGTCTATCACCATTGCGAGCCGTCTATGTCTACCTGCGAGCCGTCTTTCTCCACCAGCCATTTCTTCGCCCAGTTATCACGCATGAAGCTGATCTACCGCTGGCCACTGATGCGCAACATACAAAAAGAAAATATCAGTGAGCATAGTTTGCAGGTTGCAATGGTAGCGCATGCTTTAGCACTGATCAGTAACCGGAAATATGGTACCCAACTTGATGCCGCCCACATTGCATTGATGGCAATGTTCCATGATGCGACAGAAATCTTAACCGGTGATCTGCCAACTCCGGTGAAGTATCAAAATAATGCCATTGCCAGTGAATATAAAAAGATCGAAAAACTGGCGGAAAAACAGCTGTTATCCCTGTTACCTGATGAATTTATGGATGACTATCGCCAGTTGCTCGACTCAGAATATCAGGATGCAGAAGCAGCTAAAGTAGTAAAAGCCGCCGATACCTTATGTGCCTACATTAAATGTCTGGAAGAGATCGCGGCTGGGAATAAAGAGTTTGTACTCGCCAAACGCCGGCTGGAGATCATGCTGGAAGAGCGGATGACACCAGCCGTACAATACTTTATAGATGTATTCATCCCCAGTTTTTCACTGACACTGGATGAAATGAGCAGTACAGCAACTTAAATCCAGCGTACGAACTCTGCGCTGTTAACAAATGATGGTATGCGTAACGAGGTCGCCGGCGTACCCAGGTACAGAAAACCGACGATCTGATCCTGCTCGTTCAGCCCCAGTAATTCATGCAGCTTACGCGAATACATCAGCGAGCCGGAACGCCAGATACCGCCAAATCCCTGCGCTTGAGCCGCCATCTGCATAGCCATTACTGCGCAACCAGCGGATAAATGCTGTTCAAATGCAGGCACTTTATTGTGAGGTTGCACTCTTGCTGCCACCGTAATAACCAATGGTGCCCGTAATGGCATCTGTGTTGCCCGTTCAATCACCTCCTCGACCGCGCCATCCTGTTTTGCACTTGCGGCCAGCAATGCACCCAACCGGTTTAATCCCTCCCCCTCAGCAAGTAAAAACTGAAAAGGTTGAAGATGACCATGATCCGGGGCCCGCAAACCAGCCTGTAAAATATGTTCCAAAGCTTCACCGCTTGGTGCCGGTGCTTGTAGCAAGCCACACGATGAACGCGTCAGTAACAATGATAATGCCGCCTGATTCATGCTGTTCCTCATTATTGATTACCATTATCCTTATCAACATAGCATAGGATGTACGCAGATAAGTGGATCAGAGATCGCTCTGGCCGCTACATGCGTAGTAATCTGTGCCAGAAATTCACATAATGTCGTTATTAAACTCTTACGGGAATTATTAAATGCGTTTTCTGTTCCGTAGTATTAAATGGTTTTTCCATTCTCTCTGGCGGGCGATCAACTTTACCCGCCTGCTGATCCTCAATCTGATTTTCATCGCCATTGTATTACTCATCGTGATTGGGCTGCGCGAAGAAACCCCGGAAGTAACAATAGATGAAGGCGCATTGGTTCTCGATCTCGCTGGTAAATTAGTAGAACAACCAACAACACCAAATCCTGCGGATCAGTTGATAGAAAAATGGCTGTCCGACAGTGATAAGCCCCGCGAGATTGCCGTGGGTGATGTTGTTTATGTCATACAGAAGGCAAAACAGGATCCCCGGGTTAAAGGCATTGTGCTAAAAACGGCGAATCTGGAAACCACCAGCATTAGCAAATTATTAACGATTACACAGGCTCTGGATGATTTTAAGCAGAGTAAGAAACCAGTGGTTGCCGTGGGTAATTTTTATCAGCAACACCAGTATTTACTGGCCGCGCACGCTGACACTATTTTGCTTAACCCCGCGGGAGCCGTCACTATCCAGGGATTAGGGCTCTATAACCTGTATTTCAAGTCCGCACTGGAAAAATTCAACCTGACACCGCATGTCTTCCGGGTGGGTACCTATAAATCATTCGTGGAGCCTTATATCCGTGATGATATGTCTGCAGAAGCGCGCGAAGCGAATCAGCGCTGGCTTGGTGCCGTATGGCAAGAATATGTTACCAATGTCAGTAAAGCGCGTCGTATTCCGGCGGATGCTATTGCACCAACGAAAGAGCAGGTACTGGAGCGCTTAACTAAAGCAGAGGGCAATGCGGCACAGTATGCATTGGAACAGGGGCTAGTGGATCAACTGGCTACTTATGATGAAATGACCGATACCATTCGTAATTTCGCCGGTAGTGATGAGCATGATTTCCGCAGTATTGCGATGAGTGATTATCTGCAATCTCTGCCCCCCCGCTATCAGCCTGTCGCCAATAAACCTCAGGTTGGATTGTTAGTCGCGGCCGGTGCGATTGTCGATGGCATGTCGCAACCAGGTACCATCAATGGTGAAGCGCTGGCAAAACAGATCCGCACCGCCATGTACGATCAGAAAATTAAAGCTCTGGTATTACGCATTGATAGCCCCGGCGGTAGCGCCTTTGCTGCAGAACAGATCCGCACTGCGTTACTCGCGTTCAAAGCCAGCGGTAAACCACTGGTTGTATCCATGGGCAGCATGGCCGCCTCCGGTGGCTACTGGATTGCAGCCGATGCCGATAAGATCTATGCCGAACCAGTAACCATTACAGGCTCAATCGGAGTGTTCGGTATGTTTCTGACTGCAGAAAAAGCGCTGAACGGATTAGGTATTCATACTGATGGCTTGGGCACCACCGACTTTACCGGTATCAGCCCGACACAACCATTACCCGACCATATCAAACAGATCGTGCAGCTGAATGTAGAAAATACTTATCAGCGGTTTTTGGATCTGGTCGCTGAAGGTCGTGGTATGACACCGGAACAGGTCGATAAAATTGCACAAGGCCGTGTCTGGATTGGTTCTGATGCGAAAAAATTAGGTCTGGTTGATGAATTAGGCAGTTTAAGTGAAGCATCTGCTGAAGCCGGTAAACTAGCAAAACTGACTGATTATCAGCTGACCCTGATTGAACCTGAGTTATCCGCCAAAGATAAACTGTTACGGGAATTATTTAATCAGAGTGCTGAAATCTTACCTTCTTTTGTCACTCATTCAGCATTAGGTAAACTGGCTATACAATGGTGGTCAGTGGGTAATCAGGCATTACAGCCACTAAATGCCCTGCAGGATCCACAAGGTATTTACAGTTATTGTCCGGTTTGTCAGCAGTAGAGAGGTTCTGCCTCTCTGTTTTACGCAAGGTTATTCATACATGAAAAAACGTATTTATATTGCTTATACCGGCGGTACCATCGGGATGCAACGTTCCAGTCAGGGCTATATTCCACAAGCCGGTTTTATGGAAAACTGTCTGGCAGAGATGCCGGAATTCCATCGGGAAGAAATGCCGGATTATGTCATTCATGAATACAATCCACTGATTGATTCTTCCGATATGACGCCGGCTGACTGGCAGCGGATCGCCGAGGATATCCGCGATCATTACGATGATTTTGATGGTTTTGTGGTGTTACATGGTACCGACACCATGTCTTATACTGCCTCCGCACTTTCATTCATGCTGGAAGATCTGAATAAGCCGGTTATCATCACCGGTTCTCAGATCCCGCTGGCAGAACTGCGTTCTGATGGCCAGCAAAACCTGCTGAACGCTTTGTATATCGCGGCCAATTATCCGGTATATGAAGTAACGCTCTACTTCAACAATCAATTATTCCGCGGTAACCGCAGTACCAAAGTGCACGCTGATGGTTTCCATGCATTTGACTCACCGGATTTTTCTCCGCTGTTGGATGTGGGGATTCATATTGACTGGAATGCAGGGAAACCCGCTGTCGCAACGGATAAATCTTTAAAGATGCATTCCATTCAGCCACAGCCAATTGGCGTGGTGACGTTATACCCAGGGATCTCGGTTGATGTTATCGCCAATATTCTGCAACAACCGGTTAAAGCACTGATCCTGCTGACGTATGGCGTAGGTAATGCACCGCAAAATCCGGCTATGCTGCATCTGTTACGTGAAGCATCGATGCGGGGGGTGATTATTGTGAATCTCAGCCAGTGTCTGCGTGGCAAAGTAAATATGGGTGGTTATGCAACCGGCAATGCACTGGCCGATGCCGGAGTGTTATCCGGATATGACATGACAACCGAAGCTGCGCTGACCAAATTACATTTTCTGCTGAGTCAGGATTTATCTCCTGAGCAGATCCGCACCTTGATGCAGCAGGATCTGCGCGGAGAGCTGTCACACTAATCAATACACGAAAAGCAATCCTCTGCTTCTTATCAGGGGATTGTTTTTCAGAATACTGACGCTGATGGTTAATCGGTTGTTTTTTGCGTTTCGCTGAACTCCAACGATAAACTGTTTACGCAATAACGCTGGCCGGTTTCAGTTGGTCCATCAGGAAAAACATGCCCTAAATGCGAACCACAGTTCGCGCATAATATTTCTATCCGGCGCATGCCATGGCTGGAATCTTCTTCATAACGGACTGCATCCGGAATAGTACGATCAAAGCTCGGCCAGCCACACCCGGAATCAAATTTAGCATCTGACTCAAACAAAGGTGCATCACAACAGACACAATGATAGATACCGGTTTTCCGATTATGTAATAACGCACCGGAAAACGGGCGTTCAGTCCCCTTCTCTCTGCAAATATGAAATTGCTCCGGTGTTAATTTTAACCGCCAGTCTGTCATCTGCTTCCCACTCATTTCAGGATTAATGTTACAAAGTTGTTAACAGCGTAGATGAGAGTGGAAGCAGATTCAAACTACAAATTGTAGGGTTAATCGGAAAGTTTAATTAATATCACATCCACCAGCAGGACAAGCCCGTAAAAGCTTCATGGCATGGGCGCCACAGGTCGCAACTAACCGAGGCAAATTATCCGATGACAGGAATTTACTCTCGCCGGGATACAACACAGTATCCATAGCCAGTTGCCACTGGTTACCCTGCAAAGGTTCGGGCAAGTCAAAATTAATGCTGTAACCACTCGCATTGAATAACACCAGCCAATGCTCCTGATTTTCCCGGGCAATAATTTCCATCACCAATGCCTGGGCCGAAGGTGCGTTCCAGTCACTTTCAGTGAGTTCACTGCCGTCCGGATGATACCAGTGAACGCTGTCCGCATGTGTTCGTGAACCAAAATAGCGATCATCCGCCAGATGCAATTCAGTAAATGCACCGGCTGCACGGCGGATCCGGATCATCTGTTTAACGAATGTGAGTAAACCTTCATCTTCCTCGTTCAGTTGCCAGTTCACCCAGCTGATCCGGTTATCCTGACAATAAGCATTATTATTCCCCATCTGGGTACGCCCCATCTCATCTCCGGCTAACAGATGCGGGATCCCCTGGGATAACAATAAAGTAGCCAGCATATTTCGTTTTTGCTGCAAACGTATCCGGCAAATGCGAGGTTCGCGTGTCGGCCCTTCCAGGCCATAATTTTTTGACAAATTATGGCCATGACCATCCCGGTTTTCCTCTGAGTTGGCCTGATTATGACGTTGCTCATAACTAACCGTATCCTCCAGCGTAAATCCATCGTGATAACAGACGAAATTTACACTGGAATGAATGACACGTAACGACTTAGGGAAAATATCGCGGGAACCCAACAGACGTGTGGCAAACTCAGCCATTTTCCCCATATCGCCACGCCAGAAAGAGCGGATCGTATCGCGGTAACGATCATTCAGCTCACGCCATTGTGTCGGGAATTGTCCCAGACGATAACCGAACGGACCGATATCCCAGGGCTCAGAGATCAATTTCACATTACGCAATACCGGATCCTGTATCAGTGCTTTACAAAATCCACCGTAAGGATCGAATTCACCACCTTCACGGGCCAGAGAAACCGCCAGATCAAAACGAAACCCATCAATATGCATTTCGGTTACCCAGTAACGCAGACTATCCATTACCAGACGTAGCGCATTCGGATGATCAACATTAAAGGTATTTCCACAACCAGTCATGTTGCTGTAGTGGGCATAGTCTGGCCCGGCACCACCGTTATCGAAGCAGTAATAGTTACGGTTATCCAGCCCTTTGTAACTCAGTAATGGCCCACCATTCCCGCCTTCCGCTGTATGGTTGAAGACCACATCAAGAATGACTTCGATACCAATACGGTGCAATTCACGCACCATGGTTTTAAATTCAGTGACCGCATGTTTCACCGCATAACGCGGGTCAGGCGCCATGAAGCAGAGCGAGTTATATCCCCAGTAGTTTTTCAGACCAAGCTGAATCAGGCGCGGTTCACTCATGAAACTGGCGACAGGCATAAGCTGCACAGCCGTAACACCAAGTTCCTGTAAATGACGAAGCACCGCTGGCTGGCAGAGCCCGAGATAGGTTCCGCGTAATTGTTCCGGTACGTCAGGATGGAGTTTGGTGAAGCCCTTGACATGAACCTCATACAAGATTGTCTGTGCATCACTATGGCGTGGAGATACCACACCTTGCCAGTCGAACTCATCATCCCAGACAATAGCCTTGGGCATCATGCGCTGGCTATCACCCTGATAAAGCTCATCGCTCCATTCCAGCGCACGGGATAAAGCTCTGGCATAGGGATCCAGCAATAATTTTTGGGGATCAAATAATAATCCCTGTTCCGGATTATGCGGTCCATGTATGCGATAACCATACAAGAAACCGGATGTTACTCCCTGAACATAGCCATACCAGATATGGCCGCGTCGTTCACGAAAGCGTATTCGGGCAATTTCCTGTTCTTTTGAATCAAACAGACATAACTCGACGCGTTCAGCCTCAGGAGCCCATAAGACAAAATTACATCCCTGCGCATCCAGGGTTGCGCCGAAGGGCGCATCCCTGCCAGATAACAACGTATACTGATCCGTCATAGTCTTAACTCCATCTGGCACCCGTTAAACCACAACGGGCGCCTGTTGCACTGCTACTCAGCCACTTTTTTGATAAATACGGTGGCCAGTGGCGGCAGGTTCAACACAATCGAGTTACTTTTTCCGTGTGACTCAACAGCTTCAGACTGGAAGACATCTGCGCCCACGAAATAATCACCACCCCAGTATTCACTACTATCGGTGTTCAGTACAATTTGATAGCGACCGGCTTCCGGTACCCCAATGCGGAAACCATCCCGCGGAACCGGAGTAAAGTTGCAGGCAGTGATGATAAAACTATCCTGCGCTTTGTTGCGGCGCAACATCAGCAATGAACTGCTTTCCCAGTTTGAATGATCCAGCCACTCAAAACCACTTTGCAGGTAATCAGCGTCATATAACGCAGATTCCGAACGGTAGAGTCGGTTCAGATCCCGGATCAGATTCTTCTGGCCGCGATGCTTGTCGAAGCCGAGCAACCACCAATCCAGCTGACCATCATGATCCCACTCGGTGGATTGAGCGATCTCAGTGCCCATAAAGTTGAGTTTCTTACCTGGGTGAGCATACATATAACCCATATAAGTACGCAGGTTCGCCGCCTGCTGCCACTCATCGCCCGGCATTTTATATAGCAGCGATTGTTTGCCGTGCACGACTTCGTCATGAGACAAAGAGAGAACAAAGTTTTCGTTATAGTGATAGACCATAGAGAAGGTCAGATCGTTATGATGGAATTTACGATGGACCGGCTCTTTTGCCATATAACGCAGAGAGTCATTCATCCATCCCATGTTCCACTTAAAGGTGAAGCCCAAGCCACCAGTATAAGTAGGACGGGATACGCCGGAGAACGCTGTCGATTCTTCAGCAATTGTCATCGCATGCGGATAACGCTCATAGACTTCGCGGTTAAACCATTGCAGTAATGAGATAGCTTCATAGTTATGATTACCGCCATCCAGGTTAGGCACCCACTCGCCATCGTCGCGTGAATAATCCCAATACAACATTGATGCCACGGCATCCACACGCAAACCATCAATATGGAAATGATCGAGCCAATACAGAGCACTGGCGATCAGGAACTGGCGGACGGTATCGCGGCCAAAATCATAAATATAGGAGTTCCAGTCAGGATGCCAGCCACGGCGCGGATCTTCATACTCATACAATGGTGTGCCATCGAAACGAGCCAGACCATGTGCATCAGATGGGAAATGTGCAGGAACCCAGTCCAGAATCACACCGATCCCAGCCTTATGGCAGCGATCGACAAAATATTTAAAATCATCCGCAGAACCGAAACGACTGGTTGGTGCAAACAATCCTAATGGCTGATAACCCCAGGAACCAGAGAACGGATGTTCCATGATCGGCATCAGTTCAATATGGGTGTAGTTCATTTCCAGCAGGTATGGGATCAGCTGATCCGCCATTTCACGGTAGCTCAGTGAGCTGCCATCGTCATGACGTTTCCATGAAGCAAAGTGCATTTCATAGATAGTGATTGGCTGTTCCAGTTTGTCATTGCGCTGTGCAAGCTGCCAGTCAGCATCCTGCCATTCATATTTTTTCTGGTCATATACAACCGAAGCAAATGATGGATACTGATCTGAATAGAAGCCCACCGGGTCCGCTTTATGTGGCAGACAATGACCATGCATATCTTTTAATTCAAACTTATAACGGGCACCAGCTTCCAGTCCGGGAACAAACAAGACCCAATGTCCGCACAGGCTACGCTGCATCGGATGACGGCGACCATCCCAGTAGTTGAAATCACCAATCAGACTGACAGACATCGCGCTCGGGGCATACACGGCAAAACGAACCCCTTTGACTTTGACGCCACCAGCCTCGGTTTCCATGATCTGAGCACCAAGCGTGCGGTAGACATTATCCGCACTGAGTTTCATCTCTGCCAGGCCACGGAATGCTTCATCATGGAACTGGTAAGGATCAATTACTTCGGTCTTCGCATCAGCGTAATCCACTTTCAGTGCATAGGAGAACGGTGCGGCTAATCCCGGAAATTCAGCTTCAAACAAGCCATCAGCATTCAGACATTTCAGGCTGCATTCGATGGATTTTTTCTCAATACGACGAATCGCAACCTTTTTTGCATGCGGCAGCCAGGCCCGAAGGCACCATAACGATTTTTCGTTATCATAGATCCATCCCAGCTTTTCAAAGGGCTGTCCACAACGCGCTTCATTAAGCTCTCTTAACAACATATAGAAACCTCGGTTACATCACTAAAGACCATCAGCTACAGATACAATAACTCGCTGATATTAAATTTTTTGTCGTTGTTTTCTTGCATTAGTCAACCTGTCAGCCAGCGCTGCTAATGCCGGATCATTTAAAAAGCTCTCCAGATCCCTGCTCAGCTTTCTTTGCCAGTTAGGATATTCATAACTGGTACCCGGCACGTTGACCGGCTTATCCATCTCCAGCCAGTCTTCAAGCTGTGTACTGAACAGAGCACTGTTTCCCCGACCCATATGCACCTGCAACGCATGGGATAACGCAGTATTCATACCAACCCAGCTGACATCATGCTCAATATGATCTGGCAAAATGCCATGCCAGCGTAATGAATCCAGGATCGCCTGTTTTACACTATGCCGCTCCCGATACAGATCCTGCAATTTTTCCTCATCCGGATAGAGACCCAAATCACGGCCCAGAGAAAGATCATCGCAATGCCAGAAGCCACGCAGTGTCGGCATATCGTGTGTCGTTAATGCCGACATCGCCTGTTCGGGATAATGAGATGGTGAGTAAAACCCGCCATCCTGTGCCCGTTCAAAGAAAAAGACCTTATAAGAGTAGATACCATTGTCATGCAGCAATGTCCGCATTTCAGGCGGAACCGTACCTAAATCCTCACCAATGACCAGACAACGCTGACGATGAGATTCCAGTGCCAGAATGGCAAGTAAATCATCTACCGGATAATAGACATAGGCGCCCATACTTGATGGCGCACCCGGAGGCACCCACCACAGACGCCGCAATCCCATCACGTGATCGATCCGCAGCGCACCACAACCACGCATATTGGCGCGTACCAGTTCAATAAACGGCTGATACGCCGATTGATATAAGCGAACCGGATCTATGGGTGGCAACCCCCAGTTCTGCCCCTGTGGACCAAGAGGATCAGGCGGGGCTCCAATACTAGCTTTAGGGCAATACAAATCCTTATTAGCCCAAATCTCACAAGAGCCTTCAGAAACACCAACAGCCAGATCGCGATACAAGCCAACCTTCATGCCCAGACCTTTGGCCAGCTGTTCCGCTTCGGTCATCTGCTGCTCCGCAGTCCACTGCAAAAACAGATAAAAACGAATATCCAGCTGATGTGAGGCAATCCAGGTTTTTACAGCGGCTGAATTATACTCCCGGTAAGCATCAGGCCAGACCGGAGGACCCCAGGCATCCAGACCACCAGCATACAAGGTGTTCTGTAATGCATCAAAGGTAGCCATCTGCAACAGACTGTCCCCGCCGGCTGAGACATAGTCAGCAAATGCTTTACCCCGCTCCGTCTTGGCGGATAAATCAGAACTTTCAAAGACCTGGCGCAACCAGCGCAGTTTGAACGCAAAGACAGCGCGATAATCTACCCACTCAACAGCCCGCAACTGTTTTAATTGTTCCTGCACTTCCGCAGCAGCTAATGCTTTCTGGATCTCAGGATTAGCCTGAAATTCAGGAATAGCTTCAACATCAATATAAATGATGTTCAGCCAGCGCCGGGAAGACGGACTGTAAGGACTGCAGGCATCCGGATTAGCCGGATACAGGGCATGGATAGGGTTCAGGCCAACAAAATCGGCCCCCCAGGCAGCAACGCCGCGCAGCAAAGCCTTAAGATCAGTAAAATCACCAATCCCCCAGTTCCGCTGACTACGTAAACTGTATAACTGTACACTCGGCCCCCAGCATTTCTGATTTTGCCGTATAAATCCGGGGTGAAAACAATGAGCAGGAGCGATAATTAAAGATGAGCTTGCTAATATTTGACCTTCGTTTTCAGATAAAAGAACTAATCTGTGATATCCGCAAGGAATATTATGCTGGATAGTCAAAGAGTATTCAGAAAATAATAATTCGTTATATTGAAACGACTTCACTTTCTGACTATCAGTTATAGCAACGACACCCTGTAATTGTTCTCCTGATTCCTGTTCAATACGCCAGTTTAGCCGCAGATCAGATCCCGCGGGCAAACGACAGATGACTTGAAATTCAGGTTGTTGCCGTCTCACATATACTGGATCTAATAACTGTTGCCAATATGCCAAATCATCATGAGCAATCTGTTCAGCTAATACTTCAGACTCCGAGACCGCATATCCCATAGCGCTCAGAATGGCCCGCTTATTCTCCGGAGAAATCCGGGTCGTCTTACCCCAGATGTCTGTGTACTCCTGCCCTATCCCACGCTTTTTCGCCAGTAACTCAAGGAGATCATCCATCATATCCTCCCGTTGAATAATTCAGGCTAATAATGCCAGTGCCACTTGGTAAACCCTAATTCTCACATATTGAAGGTAATACTGAATGTGACCTGACCACCAGCAATTATTTTTGTCATGCTCGATCGCTGATAATTTATCCAGAAAAAACAGACAAACGTGGCTTGACTTAGCACAAATCAGGTAAAGCTTAGTGAACAAATTGACTATTTCATGATATATCGCAATTAAAAGTCGCTTGGTAGTTGCTCACTCCCCCTTAATTCTTGTAAATTCATACTCGAATTTTTTCCCTTGAACACATGTTGGGTACAACTATGACTATCAAAGTAGGTATTAACGGTTTTGGCCGTATCGGTCGCTTCGTATTCCGTGCAGCTTTCGAACGTTCAGACATCGAAATTGTTGGTATCAACGACCTGATCGACGTTGATTACATGGCTTACATGCTGAAATATGACTCAACTCACGGTCGTTTCAAAGGCACTGTAGAAGTTAAAGACGGTAACCTGGTTGTTAACGGCAAAACTATCCGTGTAACTGCAGAACGTGATCCAGCAAACCTGAAATGGGATGCTATCGGTGCTGACGTAGTAGCTGAAGCAACTGGTCTGTTCCTGACTGACGACACTGCTCGTAAACACATCACTGCTGGTGCTAAGAAAGTTGTTCTGACTGGCCCATCTAAAGATGACACCCCAATGTTCGTAATGGGCGTTAACCACGCTACTTACGCTGGTCAAGACATCGTTTCTAACGCTTCTTGCACCACTAACTGCCTGGCTCCACTGGCTAAAGTTATCAACGACAAATTCGGTATCGTTGAAGGTCTGATGACTACCGTTCACGCTACTACCGCTACTCAGAAAACTGTAGACGGTCCATCTGCTAAAGATTGGCGCGGTGGCCGTGGCGCGGCTCAGAACATCATCCCATCTTCTACCGGTGCTGCTAAAGCAGTTGGCGTAGTTATTCCAGAGCTGAAAGGCAAACTGACTGGTATGGCTTTCCGCGTTCCAACTCCAAACGTTTCTGTAGTTGACCTGACTGTACGTCTGGCTAAACCAGCTACTTACGCTCAAATCTGTGCAGAAATCAAAGCTGCTTCAGAAGGCGAACTGAAAGGCGTTCTGGGTTACATGGAAGATGAAGTTGTTTCTACTGACTTCGTTGGCGAAAAACAGACTTCAGTATTCGATGCTAAAGCTGGTATCGCTCTGAACGACAACTTCGTTAAACTGGTTTCTTGGTATGACAACGAAATCGGCTACTCAAACAAAGTTCTGGATCTGATCGCTCATATCTCTAAATAATTGAGCGCTCATTCCAAATGAGTTTAAGAAGGCAGCCATACGGCTGCCTTTTTTTATCACGAGGAGTAATCATGTTAGAAAATTTCAATCTGACTAAACAAAAAGAGTTAACCAGCAATGTGACTCTGGCTACCAGCGACTGTGGTCTGTCTTATCTGTTAATTAAAAACAAACATGCGGAAGCAGCTATCTCCCTGTTTGGTGCACATCTGATGCACTATCAGGCAAATGGTAAACACCCATTGCTATGGATGAGCAATACCAGCATTCAGGATGGTACTAAACCATTCCGTGGCGGTGTTCCTATCTGCTGGCCATGGTTCGGCCCTGCTTCTGCAGACATTGGCTCTGACAAGCCGCTACATGGCTTTGCCCGTATCAGTGAATGGCAGCTGGAAGGTGTAAGCGAACAGACAGACGGTACCCTGGTGCATCTGGTACTGGAAAGCTCAGAAAAAACACTGGGAATGTGGCCACATGCTTTCCGTCTGGAGTTTGAGGTTCTGGTTGGCGCTGAGTTGACTATGTCTCTCACTACTGGCAATACAGGTGACAGCGAATTACGTTACCGTGCTGCATTACATAGTTATTTCGACACGCTGAATACTGAATCGGTAAAAGTCTCAGGGCTGGGTAACCGTTGCTTTGACAAACTAGCTCAAAGTGAGAAAGCACAGGATGGTGACTTCCTGCTGACTGAAGCAGTTGATCGTATCTATACCGCGCCGGAAGCTTCTGTTACTTTCACCAACGGTTACGAAACAGTTCAGATGGACAACGGCAACGCAAACTCTGCTGTAGTCTGGAACCCGTGGGAGAAAGGTGCCGCTAATATGGCCGATTTCGATAATGATCGCTGGCAAACCATGGTCTGTGTTGAAACAGCACTGACGGGTGAAGGCGTTGTTGTCACTGCAGGTGAAGAACATACATTAAGCGCCACCCTGCGTTATATTTCCTGATAAGGGATAATAAAAAGCAGAACCCTCATGGAGAGTGTTCTGCTTTTTATTTTTTCAAATCACAGGTATCAGATATTACTACTGACTTTCTGCTGCAAACCGGCAGCGAAATCCAGCATCCTGTTCAATGGGATCAGTGCTTTCAGGCGAACTGATTCTTCCACCTGAATTTCATGCGTGTCGGCCTGTTCAGATAACGCAGCATATATCGCCTCCAGCCCATTCATCGCCATCCACGGACAGTGAGCACAGCTACGGCAGGTAGCACCATCCCCTCCCGTTGGCGCTTCTACCATGACCTTATCCGGACAGGCTTGCTGCATCTTATAAAAGATACCGCGATCAGTAGCCACTATCAGTGTCTTTTGTGGTAACTGCTGTGCTGCTTTGATCAATTGAGTGGTCGAACCGACTGCATCTGCCATTTCTATTACTGCTGCCGGCGACTCAGGATGAACCAGTACGGCCGCATCAGGATGTTCAGCTTTCAGTCGAGCCAGAGCTTTAGCTTTGAATTCATCATGAACAATACAGGCGCCTTGCCAGCGCAGCATCTCTGCACCGGTTTTCTTTTCAATATAAGCACCCAGATGACGATCCGGAGCCCAGAGAATCTTTTTACCTTCCGCATCAAGATGCTCAACCACTTCCAGTGCGATACTGGACGTTACCACCCAGTCAGCCCGCGCTTTAACTGCAGCGGAGGTGTTGGCATAGACCACCACGGTATGATCCGGATGTTCATCACAGAAAGCCGAGAACTCCTTGATAGGACAAGAAAGATCCAGAGAACACTCAGCCTGCAGTGTTGGCATCAACACGTGTTTTTCAGGACTTAATATCTTTGCTGTTTCGCCCATAAAGCGGACACCGGCAATGATCAGGGTCTGAGCCTGATGTTGTTTACCGAACTTCGCCATCTCCAGCGAGTCACCGATAAAACCGCCTGTCGACTCAGCCAATGCCTGAATCTCATGATCGGTATAGTAATGCGCAATCAATACTGCATTTTTAGCTTTCAGCAATTCAGAGATACGCGCAGTCAATTCCTGTTTACGCGCCGCTGATAACGGGGCTGGAATTTGCGGGAAGGGATAGTCAATTTCAACCACATTGACTGAGCTGTTCATGTCTTACTCCGGCTTACAATTGTGCTTGGCTGATTATAACCGAGAAGACAGGCTTGCTAAATGCAATTAAGTAAGTGAAGTGAGAGATAACTGAGTTAACAACAGATGTTTATTAAGAGGGATGAATAAATCAGGAACAGAAAAATGATGGTGGGTCGTGCTGGATTCGAACCAGCGACCAATTGATTAAAAGTCAACTGCTCTACCGACTGAGCTAACGACCCATCTAAGTCATTTTTTAAAACTGGTGGTCGCTACTGGGATCGAACCAGTGACCCCCTCCTTGTAAGGGAGGTGCTCTCCCAGCTGAGCTAAGCGACCTGGGAATAAGTGGTGGGTCGTGCTGGATTCGAACCAGCGACCAATTGATTAAAAGTCAACTGCTCTACCGACTGAGCTAACGACCCACTCTTTGCTGGCTTTGCATTCTGCCCTGCCAACGGCGGCCTATAATACGGATTTAAGTTTCCGACGCAACAGAAAAATAATGATTTTTTCCTGTTTGCTCACCGTTCGACCAATTCGGCCTACTTTAAGCCAGTTTTGACTTATTATTAACCACCCATCGCCTTCTGCGCCAGTTGTGCAGCAGAAGTATTTGGATATTGCTTAATAACTAACTGGAAAAATTTATTCGCTTTTTCTTTATCACCATCCGCTTTCGCGATGACACCCAGCTTATAAATTGCTTCCGGACGCTTCGGTGAATCTTTATATTTTTGTGCAACAGTCAGAAAATGTGTTTTTGCCTGCTCCCGATCACCCTGATTAAGCTGTAATTGGCCTAACCAGTAATGCGCCCCCGGCTGTAATGCCGAGTTCGGATAGCTTGCAATGAACGCATCGAAAGCCGGAATTGCTTTCGCATAGTTCTTTTCCTTGATCACCAGATTTACCGCAGACTCATAGTCTTTGCTTTCCGAGCCACTTGCCGGAACAGCAGTTGCTGCACCAGGCGTAGCCGGAGCCGGTGCATCACTGGCTACAGGAGCTGCTGGCGTAGCAGCAGGTTGTTGTGCTGGTGCTGCCTGAGCTTGTGCGGACTGCTGCAGTTTATCAAGCTCCTGATACAGCGTTTTCTGCCGGTCAGTAGCCTGTTGTAGTTTGTAGTTCGACTCTTCCAGTGCACCGCGTAATGAACGGACATCGTTGGTTAATGCATCGATTTGTTGCTGCATTTCAACCTGCGACAAATTACGCGCACTTACCATTCGCTCCAGCTTCAGCACCCGATCTTCGAGGTCATCAGCATGCACCAGAGAAACAGAAAAAACAGCGGCCATCAATGTGGCCGCTTTTACATAATGGAGTTTACCCATCAACATTCTACCTTAGTAGACCAGAACCGCACGACGGTTGTGGCTGAAAGAGTCTTCAGCGTGACCTGGATCAGCTGGTTTTTCTTCACCATAGCTGACAACGGACAATTGAGACACATCTACACCCAGGTTCTGCATGTATTTCGCAACTGCCTTCGCACGACGCTCACCCAGTGCAATGTTGTACTCAGGAGTACCACGTTCGTCAGTGTGACCTTCGATCAGCACTTTAACGCTGTTATGACCACGCAGGAAATCTGCGTGAGTCTGTAACAACTGAGCATATTGACCTTCGATCGCATCTGAGTCGTAGTTAAAGTAAATCACGTTGTCCTGTTTCAGGGATTCGAACTGCTGACGAGCTTGTTCATCAGCTGACAGACCTGAGTCCAGACCGGAAGTTTCTACGCCCTGACCAGCCATACCGTCAGTATCTGCAGAGGTAGAACCCTTTTTGCTGCTACATGCAGCCAGAGTAACCAGTGGGATCGCAATCAGCAGCGTTTTCAGCAGTGGGTTAATTTTCATTTTCATATCCTTGGTACATTGCTCGGATTAATTCAAAAACGGTGACCAGGCCGGAGAGCGCACTTCTCCCTTAGCGGAAGGTAAGTTTGCTTTGAATCGCCCGTCTGCCGATACCAGTGCCAGCCCCTGGCGACCTTGATATACAGTGCTATAGATGATCATACTGCCATTAGGTGCAACACTTGGTGATTCGTCGAGTGATGAACTGGTTAGTACATACACACCGCCACCATTCAGATCCTGACGGGCAATGCGGTATGAACCCTGAACCCGGCTCACCATGACCAACGCTTTTCCATCCGGTGTAGCGCTTGCGCCAAGATTCGAATCACCTTCCCATGTTACACGGCTGGCACTGTGTGATGCCACATCTACTTTATAAATTTGCGGTCTGCCACCTCGCTCCGAGGTGAAGAAAATAGAACGTCCATCGGCACTCCATGATGGTTCGGTGTCAATGGCCTGATCAGATGTCAGACGAGTCAGACGGCGACTTCCTATATCTACAGTGTAAATATCCGGTTGACCATCTTTAGACAAAACAACCGCCATAGAACGTCCGTCCGGTGACCATGACGGCGCACCGTTGATCCCCGGAAGTGCCACTAACATTGAGCGGGCCTGGGAATACAGATCCTGGATAAAGATTGCCGGTGTACGTTTCTCAAAACTTACATAAGCAATTCTACGACCATCCGGTGCCCAGGTCGGAGACATAATTGGTTCACGGGAACGCAATAACATTCGTTCATTGTAACCGTCATAATCAGCCAGCATCAGGCGGTAAGGCATTGCCTGGCTGCGGTCAACAGTGACATACAGAATGCTGGTCAGGAAGGCACCACGCTCACCGGTCAGCTTTTCATAGACGATGTCAGAAATACGGTGAGCATATTTACGCAACTGTTTGGCCGTCACTGTCGCGACACGGCTGTCCAGCACCGCATTACCGCCATCTTTACCGCGTGCAACATCAACCAGTTCAAAGGTCACACGGTATTGACCTGCTCCGGCAGATTCAACATGACCAACAACCACGGCTTCGGTGCCCAGTGCAGACCAGGTAGGATAATTGATCTGACCACTCTGTGCCGGCTGTTCCGGCATTGAGTTACGGCTCAGTGGCGTAAATTTACCACTGCGCATCAGATCCGAGCTGATCACGTTAGCCAAATCTTCCGGCAGAGAGCCGTCTGATTTGAAAGGCACAATTGCGACAGGGCGACCGCTGTCCATACCGCCGGTTACCAGAATATCCAGTTCTGCCATCGCAGACTGACTAAACCACAACCATCCTACCAATGCCATCAAGAGTTTTTTCATCTTTATTCATTTCCCGGTTGTTACAAAATTAATAATAACCATCATTACTGGGGCTGTATTGTTGCATTAATGGTTCGTTCGGCGTCCGATGGCGGAGCTGGGAACGTCCCAATCATATTAACAGCTGTAATCCCTGCCCGACAGATTGAAGGATCACCACTGCCCGCCGTCACACTCAGAACCAGTCCATCCGGCGCCAGTCTTATTTTGACAACACAACTCTTACCTTTCATATTCTGATCGATCAGCATTCGTTGTTCGATCATATTAGCGACTTTGTCACCATAACCCGGATCACCACCACCAGAGCCGCCAGGACCAGCTGATGTCGATGGTTTTGAGCTATTGCCTGATGGTCCTGCCGCGGCCCCACCAATATCCTCACTCAGCAGTTCATCTTCCAGCTTACTGGCGTCTGCTGCATCACGTTTAGCTTTTTCTTTGGCATCTTTGGCTGCCTTGGCTTTGTCAGCTTTTTCTTTATCAGCTTTCGCTTTGGCTTCTTTAGCTGCTTTTTCCTTTGCTTCTTTTACAGCCTGTTCTTTTGCTTCCTGTTCCGCTTTTTTCTTCTCTTCGAGTTTCTTGTCTTCCTCTAACTTTTTCTTTTCCTGAAGCTTTTTCTGTTCGGCTTCTTTTTGATCAGCCAGCTTTTTTTCTTCTTCGAGTTTTTTCTTCAGTTCTTCTTTTTTCTTCTTCTCAAGCGTTATTTTCTTTTCAGCATCAAGTTTCTGACGCTCAACTTCCAGCTTCCGTTCTTTCTCTTTCGCTTCTTTCTGTTGCTGTTTTTCTTTCTTCAGCTGGATCGCTTTTTCAACTTTTTCCTGGCGAACAGCTTCCGCAACTGCTGCTTTTTCGGCAGCCTGCTCTTTCGCTTCTTCAACTTTCTTTGCTTTCTGTTGCTTCACAAATTGCTTGTGCTGATCAAATTTTAATTGATCAATCACAACTGCATTAACAACACCGCCACCACCACCGCCGCCACCAGCAGGCCGTTTGGGTTTATCCAGATTCCATTTCAGAATGAACATCAGGATCAACAGTGCATGCAGTATGATAGATATAACTACCGGACCGCTCATGCCTCGTTTCACGACGCCACTACTCCGTTTATTTTTTCTGATCTACTGAGTCAGTCATCAACCCGACGTTTTCCACCCCGGCCTCTTTCAGTGCAGCCATGAGCTGGACTACAGCGTCATATTGCACTTCTTTGGCACCGGCAACGACCACAGGGCTGTTCGGATGCGTTTTATGGTATTCAGAAACGATACCGGCTAATTCTACTAAATCAGCCATATCCTTTTCTTCTTCTGTACCCAGCATCAACGAATAGTGACCATCTTTATCAACCTGCGCGATAACAGGCGGCTCTGAATCTTCAGACAGTGGCTGAGAGTCCGTCTGCGGCAGATCAACCTTAACGCTTTGCATAACGACAGGTGCGGTAGCCATAAAAATAATCAGCAACACCAACATAACGTCGATATAGGGCACAACGTTGATCTCGGCGACGGCGCGTCTTTTGCTACGTTTATTGACGTGCATTATTACTCACCTTTGCTGCCAAGCTGGCGGTTCAGAATAGTAGAGAATTCATCCATAAAGTTGATGTAAGAATTATCCAGACGTTCAACTTTGGTGGTAAACCGGTTGTAGGCTACTACCGCCGGGATCGCGGCAAACAGACCCATAGCTGTTGCAATCAGGGCTTCCGCAATTGGCGGGGCTACCATCGCTAGAGAGGCATTTTTTACTGCAGACAAGGCGATAAAGGCATGCATGATCCCCCATACAGTACCAAACAGACCGATATACGGGCTGATAGAACCGATAGTTGCCAGTACCGGCAGGTGCGTTTCCAACTCATCGATTTCACGGGAAAGCGATACACGCATGGCACGATAAGTACCATCCATGATCATTTCCTGATTTTTGAGACCGCTGTTATGCAGACGTGCGAACTCTTTGAAGCCGGAATAAAAAATCTGCTCCAGACCACTCAGTTCATCACGGCGGTTGGCACACTCCTGATAAAGACGATTAAGATCAATGCCTGACCAGAAACGTTCTTCAAATTGTTCAGAGATAGCGCGCGCGGTTTTCAGCACTTTGGTCCGCTGAACAATGATTGCCCATGATGCAATCGACATAGATAACAGAATCAACATAACGATCTGTACCAACGGACTGGCTTCTAAGATCAGGTTGGTAAACGACATTTCAGCTGGTTGCACGAGCAATCACTCCACTTACATCTTCAGGAATAGCAATAGGTTTCATTGCAGCGAGGTTGACACAGGCTATTGTTACATTGGCTGTAACAATCACCCGGCCAGATTCGTCTGCAATCACTTGTAAAAATACCATTGAAGCCCGTTTTAGCTGAGCAACCTGGCAGGAAACTGCCAGTAGCTGGTTAAAACGCGCTGCGTTACGGAATTCAATATCGATATGACGCACCACAAAAGCTACATTGTGCTGCAATAGCTGATCCTGTTCTATTCCCAGCTGTCGCAGCCATTCTGTGCGCGCACGCTCCAGAAATTTCAGATAATTTGCGTTATATACTATGCCGCCAGCATCGGTATCTTCGTAATAGATCCGCACCGGCCAGCTAAATTCTGAGTTGATCATCGACCTTAATTCCGCAGTCGTAGGACGCGCATAATATACCCCAGCAGAATTGAGGAAAGAAGGTGATCTTGCTCACTTTATTTTCCCAATAAAAAAGCCACCCGGTTAAGGTGGCTTTTTTTTCGCGCAGCTAATTTACTTATCGTCTACACGACGATCCATATTTTCGGTATGTTCCAGCCAAAGCGCATTAATAATGCCAAAAGAACAAGCCAGCAATACACCCAGAACCCACGTGAAATACCACATTTAACGCCTCCTAGTAGACTGAATGTTTGTTCTTTTCTACAAACTGATTGCTGACACGGCCAAACATCTTAATGTAAGTCCAGATCGTGTAACCTAATATGATGGGTACAAAAATAGCGGCAGCGAAAGTCATGACAGTCAGTGTATTTTTAGATGATGTTGCATCCCACATTGTCAGACTCTGTGCTGGATTCAGACTGGATGGCATAACGAATGGGAACATCGAGAAACCCGCAGTCAGGATCACTCCGGCAATCATCAGCGATGAGAACAGGAAGGCAAAGCCAGCCCGATCAAAACGCGCAGCCAGAATGGTCAGTATTGCCATTGCCAGCCCGCAAGCAGGTGCAGCGATCATCCATGGATACAGAGAGTAGTTTTGCATCCACGCACCGGCAGAAACGGCGACATCTTTATTCAGCGGGTTAGAAGCTGCTTCAGTGCCTGCAAATTTAACAATGGTATAACCATCAATGCCATTCGCAACCCAGTAACCGGCAACCGCAAACAATACAAAAGTCACCAGCGCAGTCAGCATAGCTGTCTTGCGTGCCCGATCCTGCAGATCACCTTCTGTTTTCATCATCAGCCAGGTAGCACCCTGAGTGACAAACATGAACAGACTGACCAGCCCCGCCAGCAGACCAAACGGATTCAGCAGTTGGAAGAAAGTACCTTCATAAGTTGTACGCATCAGTGTATCCACACTGAATGGCACCCCCTGCAGCAGGTTACCAAATGCCACACCGATCACGGTTGGCGGCACGAAACCACCGATGAACAGACACCAGTCCCAGCTGCTGCGCCAGCGCGGATTTTCCAGTTTAGAGCGATAGTCAAAACCGACCGGGCGGAAGAACAATGCCATCAGCGTCAGAACCATCGCGATATAAAAACCAGAAAACGCCGTCGCGTAGACCATTGGCCAGGCGGCAAATAAAGCACCACCGGCAGTGATCAACCAGACCTGGTTGCCATCCCAGTGCGGCGCAATGGTATTGATCATGACACGACGTTCCGTGTCTGTTTTACCAAGGATAGGCAACAGTGCACCTACCCCCATATCAAAACCGTCAGTCACAGCGAATCCGATCAGCAACACACCGATCAGAACCCACCAAATCAGACGCAATACTTCGTAATCAAACATGATGGATTCCTCTTATGCCTGTTCAGCTTCATAGAAATATTTACCGGTCTTCAGGCTGCTCGGACCTTTACGGGCAAACTTGAACATCAGGTACATTTCAATGATCAGCAATACGGTATAAAACGCACAGATACCGATCATAGAGAACAGCACATCACTTGTAGACAACGTTGAGGCTGAAAGATAAGTTGGCAGCACTTCACCGATCGTCCATGGCTGACGGCCAATTTCAGCCACAATCCAGCCAGCTTCAATCGCGATCCATGGCAGCGGAATACCCCACAGCAATGCTTTAAGCAGCCATGTACGTTCACCGATACGGTGACGGCAGCTGTCATAAAATGCCAGACCAATCAGCAGCAGCATCAGCACACCCGCTCCGACCATGGCCCGGAAAGAATAGAAAATCGGAGCAACTGGCGGAATTGAATCATCAGCAGCCATTTTGATCTGCTCTTCTGTGGCATCAACGATATTCGCTGTATATGGGCTTAACAGCAGGCCATACCCCAGATCAACTTTCAGTTCCTGGAACTTAGCCAGATTTTCAGGTGTCTTCTCACCTGCCTGCAGCTTTTTCATCAACGCATACGCCTGAATACCATTACGGATACGTTTTTCATTCTGCGCGATCAGATCTTTCAGACCGGTGATTTCTTCATCGATAGAGCGCGTGGCAATAATACCGGCCACATACGGAATTTCGATAGCGAAATCAGTACGTTGATTTTCCTGATCAGGAATACCGAATGCAGTGAAAGGAGCCGGTGCTTCATGCGTCTCCCATTGCGATTCGATAGCTGCCAGCTTGGCTTTCTGAACATCGCCTAATTCATAACCGGATTCATCACCCAGCACGATAACGGAGAGAATAGAAGCCATACCGAAAGCAGCGGCAATAGCGAAAGAACGACGGGCAAAAGGAATGTCCCGTTTTCTCAGCAGATAGTAAGAAGAGATCCCCAGTACAAACATAGCGCCACAGGTATAACCGGCTGCAACTGTATGCACGAATTTAACCTGAGCAACCGGGCTGAAAACCAGATCAGCAAAGCTGACCATTTCCATGCGCATGGTTTCATAGTTGAACTCAGAACCCACCGGGAACTGCATCCAGCCATTTGCTACCAGGATCCACAGTGCAGAGAGGTTAGTTCCCAGTGCCATTAACCAAGTTGAAACCAGATGCTGAGTTTTGCTCAGACGATCCCAGCCAAAGAAGAACATACCAACGAAAGTAGACTCCAGGAAGAAAGCCATCAGGCCTTCAATTGCCAGCGGGGCACCGAAGACGTCACCCACATAATGCGAATAATATGACCAGTTAGTACCAAACTGAAACTCCATGGTCAGACCAGTGGTCACACCCAGAGCGAAGTTGATACCAAATAATTTACCCCAGAACTTGGTCATGTCCTTATAGATCGGGTTGTTTGTCATCACATACACTGATTCCATTATTGCCAGGATAAACGTCATCCCGATAGTTAATGGAACAAACAGGAAGTGATAGAGAGCTGTAGCGGCAAACTGGAGCCGCGACAGATCAACCACAAGTTCATTGATCATGATTATTCCTCATCAAAAGTGACATTGTTTGCAACTTCGTCGGCAGGAAACGACTGAGCCACGTTAATGTTGTATTTTTCGTAAATGTTATACTATCTGGCACAAATTTGGATCATTTTTGCCATAAATGTAGTTAAATCTTAACGCTTTGGCGGAAACCAAAAGATGACAATAATTCTTATATTTAACAATTTGTTAAACAATCTCAGCACTCATTATTGTAAATCAGAACAATTAGTTAAGATAAGCTTAAACTCTTTTCGTTGATTTAACTCAATAAACAAAGCAATTATTCGTCAGGAAATTGAGAGGTCATTCGCAGTATTCTTTATATTGTTAATAAATAAACCTGACTGATTATTAACAATATCTTAACAAATAAAATATTCCGGATTACTGATGTGAGACGAATAAAACAGAAGGGCTCGGGGAATGAAGCGTCAGGTTCAGCCCTGACGTTCCGGAGTGGTAAGACCAAAATGCAGATAGGCACGAGGCGTGGCGATACGTCCGCGCGGTGTACGCTGTAAGAATCCCTGCTGAATGAGATAAGGTTCCAGCACATCTTCGATGGTTTCTTTTTCTTCGCCGATAGCTGCTGCCAGATTATCAACGCCTACCGGCCCGCCAAGAAATTTATCGATGATCGCCAGCAGTAACTTCCGATCCATATAATCAAAACCGGCATTGTCGACATCCAGCATGTCGAGCGCCTGAGCGGCGATCTGATCGGAGATATGACCATCGGAGCGGATTTCAGCAAAGTCTCGGACCCGTCGTAACAAGCGGTTAGCAATACGCGGCGTACCACGCGCCCGTTTGGCAATTTCAAAGGCACCCTGAGCGTCCAGTGACAAACCCAGGCAACCGGCACTACGGGCAACGATGTATGCCAGATCTTCGACTTTATAGAACTCAAGACGCTGCACAATACCGAAGCGATCACGCAGTGGTGAGGTCAGAGACCCGGCACGCGTGGTGGCCCCTATCAGCGTAAAGGGAGGCAATTCCAGTTTGATTGAGCGTGCGGCCGGCCCTTCGCCGATCATGATATCCAGCTGGTAATCTTCCATCGCCGGATAAAGCACCTCTTCCACCACAGGGCTGAGCCGGTGGATTTCATCAATAAACAATACGTCGTGCGGTTCAAGATTAGTCAGTAATGCGGCCAGATCACCGGCTTTTTCCAGCACAGGTCCGGAGGTGGTTTTGATATTCACCCCCATCTCATTCGCCACAATATTAGCCAGTGTGGTTTTACCCAGACCCGGTGGGCCAAAAATCAGTACATGATCCAGCGCTTCGCTGCGGCGACGAGCTGCTTCGATGAAGATCTCCATCTGCGAACGCACCTGATCCTGCCCCCGGTAATCGGAGAGCATTTTAGGGCGGATCGCACGATCCAGTTGTTCTTCTTCGGTTATTGCGGCCGGTGCAATCAGGCGGTCAGCTTCAATCATGATTCAGGTTCCGTTACAGCATCGATCGCAGGGCTTCACGAATGACATTCTCAACTGTCATTTCCGGCTTAATGACTTTACTCACCACCAGACTGGCCTGTTGTGGCTTGTAACCTAATGCCAGCAGTGCAGCAACAGCCTCAGACTCTACAGTGTCAGCAGGCGCAGGCGACGGCTCATGATCAACAGGTGCAGCATCAGTATAGGGGGTGAACAGATCGTGGCTGGTCCAGCCCTTGAGGCGATCTTTCATCTCGACGATCAAACGTTCAGCTGTTTTTTTACCAACACCCGGTAATTTGACCAACGACGAAACATCTTCCCGTTCGACACAGGAGACAAACTGATTCGCTGACATGCCGGACATAATAGCCAGTGCCAGTTTCGGCCCTACCCCGTTAGCTTTCAGCAGCTCACGGAATAAAGTCCGCTCCTGTCTGGTATTAAACCCATACAGCAACTGTGCATCTTCACGCACCACAAAATGGGTGATGATAGTCGCTTCCTGCCCGACAGCAGGTAACTCATAGAAGCAAGTCATCGGTAACTGGAGTTCATAACCCACGCCGCCAACATCCAGCAGAATTTCCGGTGGGGATTTCTCGATAATGATGCCATGCAGTCTGCCGATCACGCGCTTGCTCCTTTGACTTAATTATCGCGCTAGCATAATAAATAACTGGATGAACATCCAGTTATTCGATGGATTATCGCAGGCGTCCGCGCACAGTTCCGTGAACTTTACCGGCCATGCGGATCAGGCTTTGCTGGGTATGTGAATGACACAAGGCAACGGCCAGTGCATCCGCCGCATCCGCCTGCGGACAGGCCGGCAGCTTCAGCAGCTGTTTCACCATATGCTGTACCTGCTCTTTATCTGCCGCTCCCGTGCCAACCACGGACTGTTTTACCTGACGGGCGGCATATTCCGCAACCGGCAATCCGGCATTCACCGCCGCCACGATGGCACTGCCCCTCGCCTGCCCCAGCTTTAAGGCAGAATCCGGATTTTTCGCCATAAATACCTGTTCGATCGCAAACAGCTCAGGCTTAAATTGCAGGATAATTTCGCTGATGCCGTCATAAATCTGTTTCAGCTTATCCGACAGTTGTTCACCGCTGGTACGGATACAACCTGATCCGAGATATTCCACCTTTCCGGCCTGCTGACGGATCACACCATAACCGGTAATGCGGGAACCGGGGTCAACACCCAGAATAATAGGCATAACTGCTACCAATAAGATTGAATACGCCGCAGAGTAACACGCCGGAAATAAACAAGGGAGCCGAAGCTCCCCGTTGTAATGCATTAGCGGGACAATTATTCCAGTGTCGCCGCTACTTCATCTGACATCGTGCCGTTATGATAAACTTCCTGCACATCGTCCAGATCTTCCAGCATGTCGATCAGCCTCATCAGCTTCGGTGCATCGTCTGCATTCAGATCAACTTCGGTGCTTGGGATCATGCTGACATTCGCGTTATCAGGTTTAAAACCCGCTGCTTCCAGCGCATCCAGCACAGTACCGAAATCGTTTGGTGAGGTGTAAACGTCGGTAGAACCATCATCGTTGGTTTCAACGTCATCAGCACCCGCTTCCAGTGCTGCTTCCATCAGTGCATCTTCATCGGCGTTTTCAAAAGAGATCACACCTTTTTTGGTGAACAGATAAGCAACTGAACCATCTGTACCCAATGCACCGCCGCTCTTACTAAACGCATGACGAACACCCGCAACTGTACGGTTACGGTTATCAGTCATACATTCAACCATGACCGCAGTACCCGCCGGACCATATCCTTCATATACCAGGGTTTCCAGCTCAACACCATCATCGCCGCCCGCACCGCGTTTGATTGCACGATCAACGGTATCGCGAGTCATGTTGATGGACAATGCTGCGGCAACAGCCGCACGCAAACGTGGATTTGAACCGGCATCAGCACCGCCAAGACGGGCAGCGGTAGTAATTTCACGGATCATTTTAGTAAACATTTTACCGCGTTTGGCATCCTGTGCTGCTTTGCGGTGTTTAATGTTGGCCCACTTACTGTGACCTGCCATAACTCTCTCCTGATAAAAATTAACGCTGAATCTATCAGCTAAAATCAGCGGGTAACGTGGTGGCAGTAGTATTTCTGCCACAAAAGCCGCGTCACCCGGAAAACAAAATTTATTCAGCCACTTTCACAGTCGTCTGGATAGCCAGCTCGCTTAGCTGTTGCTGGTTGGCAAAACTAGGCGCATCGGTCATCAGACAAGCTGCTGCTGTGGTTTTCGGGAATGCAATAACATCACGGATGTTATCAGTGCCAGTCAGCAACATGGTCAGACGATCCAGACCGAATGCCAGACCCGCATGTGGTGGCGTACCAAATTTCAGGGCATCCAGCAGGAAGCCGAATTTGTCTTTCTGGTCAGCTTCATTGATACCAATGGTACGGAAAACAGCCTGCTGCATATCACCGCGGTGAATACGCACTGAACCACCACCGACTTCATAGCCATTGATAACCATATCGTAGGCATTGGCATAAGCAGCTAACGGATCAGCTTCCAGTTGTGCCGGCGTAAAATCTTTCGGCGCAGTAAACGGATGGTGCATCGCAGTCACACCACCTTCGCCATCTTCTTCAAACATCGGGAAGTCAACGACCCACAGCGGTTTCCAGCATTTCTCCACCAGATCCAGATCACGGGCCAGCTTCAGACGCAGCGCACCAATGGCATCACACACCACTTTCTTGCTGTCAGCACCGAAGAAGATGATATCGCCATCCTGTGCACCGGTACGCGCCAGAATTTCACGCACGATGTCATCGCTCAAGAATTTAGCTACCGGAGACTGAACGCCGGCCAGTCCGCTGTCAGCCTGATTGACTTTCATCCACGCCAGACCTTTAGCGCCATAAATTGCGACAAACTGGGTGTATTCATCAATCTGTTTACGGGACAGCTGTGCACCATCCGGTACACGCAGTGCGGCAACACGACCTTTCGGATCGTTAGCCGGGCCGGCAAACACCGCGAAAGAAACTTCTTTCAGCAGATCAGCGATATCAACCATTTCCATCGGGTTACGCAGATCCGGTTTATCCGAACCGTAGCGACGCATTGCTTCATCAAAGGTCATGATCGGGAACTGACCCAAATCAACACCAATGATATTCTGCCACAGACCACGGATCAGATTTTCCATCAGCTCGCGCACTTGTTCTGCGTTCAGGAATGAGGTTTCCACGTCGATCTGAGTAAATTCAGGCTGACGATCCGCACGCAAATCTTCATCACGGAAGCATTTAACGATCTGATAATAACGATCAAAACCAGACATCATCAGCAGCTGTTTGAACAGCTGTGGTGATTGCGGCAGCGCGTAGAATTTGCCTTTATGTACACGGCTTGGTACCAGATAGTCACGCGCACCTTCCGGTGTTGCTTTAGTCAGCATCGGGGTTTCGATATCGAGGAAACCATGCTCGTCCATATAACGGCGCACGAAGCTGGTAATACGGGCACGGGTTTTCAGTGATGCCGCCATTTCCGGACGACGCAGATCCAGATAGCGGTATTTCAGGCGTTGTTCTTCAGTATTGGTCTGGTTGAAATCCAGTGGCAGCGGTTCTGCACGGTTGATGATTTCCAGGCCATGCGCGAAAACCTCGACTTCACCAGTCACCATATCTTTGTTGATCTGGCTGTCCGGACGCGCACGCACCACCCCGGTAACACGGATACAGAATTCATTACGCAGCTCTGAAGCCAGTGCGAAAGCTTCCGGCTTATCCGGATCAAAAAACACCTGAACAATGCCTTCGCGATCGCGCATATCGATAAAAATCAGTCCGCCCAGATCACGACGGCGATGTACCCAACCACACAGGGTCACGGTCTGTTCGACATGACTACTTGTCACCTGACCACAGTAAATGCTACGCATGATTTATTCCTTTACTGAATTTATATCTCCGGGAAACCAGAGATTTCATTTAATTATTCGCCAGCGGACGGACAGCCTTTGCATCCGCCCTGCCCTGAATCGCAACTTGCCAGATTCTTTTTCGTACCGGTTTTAAAGTCAGTTTCATACCAACCACCACCTTTCAGACGAAAACCCGGTGCAGAGAGCAATTTTTTCAGTGCGGCCTGAGAGCAAGCCGGACAATCCACCAGCGGCGCATCAGACATTTTCTGCAGTTTCGCAAGCTGATGGCCACAATGCGTACATTCGTACTGATACATTGGCATAGTGTTAACCCACGATTGTTCCACAAAAGACCGGGCATTATAGATGAAAGTCAGCGCGCTGATAACTATCACAAGTAGTGATTACCGCGCCTGTTTATCACTAAAGATGTGAATTCTGGTCAGGTTAAAGCCGGAAATATAGTCAGTGTCTGAGTAACCAAGTAGAATATTGCGTCTTTGTTAATAGTGAGTCAGCTAGCAATCCATGAGCAAGAAACTGCATATCAAAACCTGGGGCTGCCAGATGAACGAGTACGACTCGGCCAAAATGGTAGATTTGTTGACCAGTTCACTGGGTTATGAAACCACTGAGCTTCCGGAAGAAGCTGACCTGCTGGTGTTGAATACCTGTTCCATCCGCGAAAAAGCGCAGGAAAAACTGTTCCACCAGTTAGGACGCTGGAAAGAGCTGAAGAAAAAAAATCCGGAGCTGGTGATCGCAGTGGGTGGTTGCGTGGCGTCTCAGGAAGGTAAAGCTATCCGTTCTCGGGCGCCGAATGTCGACGTCGTATTCGGCCCGCAAACATTGCACCGCCTGCCAAATATGATCAAACAGGTCAAAGCCGGTCAGGGTGCACAGGTCGACGTGTCGTTCCCGGAAATCGAAAAATTCGACAATCTGCCGGAACCGCGCGCCGAAGGTCCGACTGCGTATGTTTCCATCATGGAAGGTTGTTCCAAATATTGCACTTACTGCGTGGTACCTTATACCCGTGGTGAGGAAGTCAGCCGTCCGCTGGATGATGTGCTGTATGAAATCGCACAACTGGCCGATCAGGGAGTACGTGAAGTGAACCTGCTGGGGCAGAACGTCAACGCGTATCGTGGTGAAACCCATGATGGCGGGATCTGCAGCTTTGCGCAGTTACTGCGTCTGGTTGCGGCGATCGATGGTATTGACCGTATCCGTTACACCACCAGCCACCCGATCGAATTTACCGATGACATCATCGAAGTTTATAAAGATACGCCTGAGCTGGTGAACTTCCTGCATCTGCCGGTACAAAGCGGTTCAGACAAGATCCTGTCGATGATGAAACGTCCGCATACTGCGCTGGAATACAAATCGAAGATCCGCAAGCTGAAAGCGGTACGTCCGGATATTCTGATCAGTTCTGATTTTATCGTCGGTTTCCCCGGTGAAACAGATGACGATTTCGCCAAGACCATGAAGCTGATTGAAGATATTCAGTTTGATACCAGCTACAGCTTTGTTTTCAGTGCCCGTCCGGGTACACCAGCTGCAGACATGCCTGACGACACGCCGATGGAAGTGAAAAAAGAACGTCTGGCCCATCTGCAACAGACAATCAACAATCAGGCAATGCAGTACAGCCGCCAGATGCACGGCACCATTCAGCGGATTCTGGTAGAAGGCCCGTCGCGCCATGACATTATGGAACTGCGTGGCCGCACTGAGAATAACCGCGTCGTAAACTTTGCCGGTGATGCCCGTCTGATTGGTCAGTTCGTGGATGTGGAAATCACAGAAGCACGGCCACACTCATTACGTGGTAAAATTATCCGTACTGAAGCGGAAATGGATCTGCGTCATGAAATCAGCCCGACGGATATTCTGAACCGTCGTCCGGATGGTATTGCAGATGAATTGGGTGTAGCCCAGTTCCGCCCTTAATTGCTGATTCTATGGCCGTCAGACGACGGCCTGTTTTATAGAGAGGAATACTTTGAGCCGACACATCGCCACTCTCGACATCCATCTTGAACCCGCCGACAGCCATCGACTGGCTAGCCTGTGTGGCCCTTTCGATGACAACATCAAGCAGATAGAACGCCGCATGGGCGTAGAAATCATTTATCGTAATAATCACTTTCAGGTTGTCGGAAAAGGCAATGTATCTCAAGTGGTCGCTGAACTCCTGAAACAGCTTTATGTTGAAACACAGCCTGTCCGCGGACAAAAAATCGTTGATCTGACGCCGGATCAGGTACATCTGGCCATTCAGCAATGTCATATGCTGGAACAGAGCGATGATGAAGCCCCGGATGCCATTCCTTATGGCAAAGAGGTCAACATCAAAACCAAACGTGGCATGGTGAAACCACGTTCACCAAATCAGGCACAATACATCAACAATATCGTGGTGCATGACATCACCTTCGGTATCGGCCCGGCCGGAACTGGTAAAACCTATCTGGCAGTTGCCGCTGCAGTCGATGCGCTGGAGCGGCAGGATGTCCGCCGTATTCTGCTGACCCGTCCTGCAGTTGAAGCCGGAGAAAAACTCGGTTTCCTGCCGGGTGATTTAAGTCAGAAGGTCGATCCTTACCTGCGCCCGCTTTATGATGCCTTGTTTGAAATGCTGGGTTTCGAGCGCGTCGAAAAACTGATCGAGCGTAATGTCATTGAAATAGCACCGCTGGCTTACATGCGCGGCCGTACCCTGAATGATGCCTTTATCATTCTGGATGAAGCGCAAAACACCACCGTCGAACAGATGAAGATGTTTCTGACCCGCATCGGATTTAACTCCAAAGCGGTGGTCACCGGCGATATCACGCAGATCGACCTGCCGCGCAATGTGAAATCAGGTCTGCGCCATTCGATTGAAGTGCTGAGCGGTGTTGATGGTCTTTCTTTTAACTTTTTTCAGTCAACAGACGTCGTTCGTCATCCGGTTGTCGCACGCATTGTGCAGGCTTACGAAAAATTTGAACAACAAAAAGCGGTGGCTGAAAGTAAACCAGCAGATCGCGAGGAATCATCGTCATGAGCGTTACGCTTGATCTGCAGATAGCCTGTGCTGACAGCGCCGGCCTGCCTTCTGCAGCGCAATTTCAGCAATGGCTGGATACGGCTGTATTACCTTTTCAGCAGGAAGCAGAAGTTACCATCCGTCTGGTGGATGAAGCCGAAAGTAACGAGCTGAATCTCACCTACCGTGGCAAAGACAAGCCGACGAACGTGCTGTCATTCCCGTTTGAATGTCCGCCGGAAGTGGAAGATTTCCCGTTATTAGGGGATTTAATCATTTGTCGTCAGGTGGTGGAAAAAGAAGCACTTGAGCAACAAAAAACGCTGGAATCACACTGGGCACACATGGTTATTCATGGCAGCTTGCATTTACTCGGTTATGACCATATAGAAGATGAAGAAGCCGAAGAGATGGAAGCACTGGAAAAAGAGTTCATGCAGACACTCGGTTTCCCTGATCCCTATAAAGATGATGAAATTTAAGGATTAATGACATCATGAGTGACGAGTACTCTCACAGTAGTCACGGTTCACCACGAAAAAAATGGCTGGAACGTTTAAGCCATCTGTTTCAGGGTGAACCGAAAGATCGTAATGATCTGGTTGAAGTAATACAGGATGCCGAAGAACGCGACGTCATTGACGAAGACACGAAGGAAATGATTGAAGGCGTTCTTGAAGTTTCCGAATTAAGAGTGCGGGATATCATGATCCCGCGTACCCAGATGATTACCATCCGCAGTGACCAGCCGGTCTCTGCCTTTCTGCCGATAATAATCCGGTCCGCGCATTCCCGGTTTCCGGTTATCAGCGATGATAAAGACCATGTCGATGGCATTTTGCTGGCGAAAGACCTGCTGCCTTACGGTTTCGGACTGACCAGTGAATCATTCGATTTTGAGAAAGTCTTACGCCCCGCAGTCGTTGTACCGGAGAGTAAACGCGTTGATCGCTTGCTGAAAGAGTTCCAGCAGCAACGTTATCATATGGCGATTGTGGTGGATGAATTTGGCAGTGTATCCGGACTGGTCACGATTGAAGATATTCTGGAATTGATCGTTGGTGAAATCGAAGATGAATATGATGATCAGGCTCAGGATCAACCATCGATCCGGGCATTGGATGAATATCGGTACACAATCAATGCGTTGACCCCGATTGAAGATTTCAACGAGCATTTTGGCAGTCACTTCAGTGATGATGATGTCGATACGATCGGTGGTCTGGTCATGCATGGATTCGGTCACCTGCCAAAACGGGGCGACAGCATTGAACTATCAGGGTTTGAGTTCAAAATCCTGCAGGTCGATCGTCGCCGTCTGATTCAATTACAAGTAACTATTCCTGAACAGCGAACTGATAATGAAATGGAATGATTATGACGGTTTCAGCCGTCCGGTTTCACAACGCGCTCTCTGGGGCGCGTTGTTGTCTGGCCTGCTCTGTGGTGCAGCCTTTGCCCCCTTCAAGCTGTGGCCACTGGCTTTCGTCGCCATGTTCGGGTTATTGGCCTCCCTGCATCAGCAAACCGGCAAACGCGCATTCCGTCTGACCTGGCTCTTTGCCATGGCAATGAACCTGCCCAGCTTATGGTGGATCCACGTTAGTATGACCCAATTCGGCGGGATCTCCCTGCCGGCAGCTTTTGTGCTGGTTGCCATATTATGCGCCTATTTATCGCTGTATCCGGCACTGGCTGCGGCGCTGCTCAATCGATTTTTTCCCCGCACCGGTGTTACCCGGCTACTGTTTGCTTTTCCGGCATTGTGGCTGTTAAGTGACTGGGCCATGGGCCATGTCATGACGGGTTTCCCCTGGATGTGGCTGGGTTACAGCCAGGTCGATAACTGGTTAACCGGCTTTGCGCCATTATTCGGTGTGCAAAGTATCACGCTGGCGGTGCTGTGGAGTGCGGCAGCTAGTCTGCTCTGCTGGCAACAACGCCGGATTTTATGGTTACTGCTGCCGCCCTTACTGTTTGTGACCGGCTACGGATTACAACAGAAAGTCTGGACACAGCCGGGTAAAACAGTCAATTTTGCCCTGGCTCAGGGAAATATTCCGCAATCATCAAAGTGGGAACCAGACTTCATTAAACCGACGCTGGTCCGTTATCTGGATCTCACCCGGGAGAGTGAAGGGGCCGACATCATTGTCTGGCCTGAGTCAGCCGTACCGGCACTGGAGAATGATATGCGTGAGTTCATGACAAATATGGACGATGCATTGCGCAGCCAGAAAACCGGCTTCATCACCGGCATTCAGTATTATGATCAATCTCTGGATCGCTACTATAACGGCGTAGTGGCTACCGGCCTGATAGATAAAGAAGGACAGAAAACATATCAGTACGGACAGGGCAACCGCTGGTACAAACATCATCTGTTGCCAATTGGTGAGTTTGTCCCATTTGGCGAGCTGCTGCGCCCGATCGCACCATTCTTCGATCTGCCTATGTCCTCTTTTTCCCGCGGTGATGCAGTGCAGGAAAACCTGCTCTCAGGCGGTTATAAATTCGCCACCTCTATCTGCTATGAAATGGAATACTCTGACGAGCTACGCCAGAACATTCATGAAGATACGCAATTTATAGTCAATGTCTCCAATGACAGCTGGTTTGGGACATCGGGTGGTCCGTGGCAACATATGGAAATTGCACGCATGCGCGCCATTGAGTTCGGTAAAGCCGTCGTGCGGGCAACGAACAGTGGTGTCACCGTTGCGTTTGATCATCAGGGTAAAATCATCGGCATGCTGCCGCAATTTGAACAAAAGGTATTGCGTGTTGATGTGGCGCCAACCACAGGTGTGACCCCTTATACCCGCTGGGGCTCGCTGCCGTTGATTGCTTTCTGCATAGCAGCATTAATAATCGGATTATGGCGACAAAACCATAAACGGGCCCGCTATCTGTAATATGTTTAAAGCAGGTCAGCGTGCTGACCTGCCTGTTTCTGCTCAACCAAACAATGCAGATACATCCAGTTCATCCAGCTGAGAAATCACCAGATCAACTCCTTCTGCTGCCCGTAACCGGTCATGTTTTTCTTTTGGCCCCAGAGCTACAATATAACCGGCTCCACCCCTTCGGGCTGCTTCCAGGCCGGAGAAGGAATCTTCAATCAGCAGACAATGATTAAACGGTACGTTAATCTTTTCTGCGGCGGCCAAAAATAACGCAGGCTCCGGTTTCCCCGGACGGGAACCATCATCAAAGATCAGTTTATCCTGATCAAACCAGCGACCCAGATCGAGCTGCTGATAATAGAAATCAACATTTAACTTAGGAGAAGCTGTCGCGATAGTAAACGGGATCTGCAACTGCTGCAGTTTTTCCAGCAGTGCTAACGCACCGGGAGAAAAACAGTATTGATCACCAGCGGTAATAGCCAGTTCATGATAGGTGCGTTCTTTTTGTTCTATCAGAGAGTTCAGTTCAGCAACGGTTAATTCCCGGCCGCCAGACAAGTAAGTCAGTGTATGCTTGTTATTACGGCCGTGGACGTGCAGATCCATCTCTTCTGCCGTGAATGCATAGCCGCGCAGCCGTTCTGAAAACAGCTGCCATGCCTGCTCATGCAGATGCGTATCCCACAGTAAAACGCCATTAAAATCAAATACCACGCCACGCAATTTCATACCCATCCAAAATTAGTAAAAACAATAATGAGTGTCAGATCGTTTTTACTACGGCTACCAGTAATGTATGTATGAAAAGGGATAAAGATCACATAATTATCGGTGGAATTTATTTCGCGAGTAACTGGCGGTAAAGAGATTCTTTCAGGCGTAGGCGTTGAGTGGCCAGGTTTGGCAACTGCTCCAGCGCATTCGCGCCACACAGAGTAGTAATCTGAGCATCTACCGCATAAAAAGAAGCGAGTTGTGCAGCAAATTCAGGATCGTTATGGCTCAGCCGTTCAAAGCGGCCAGCCAGATCGGGAAACTCTTCGGTCAGTGAATAAGGCATCATGAGACCTCCGAATACAGAAGTCCCATGACTATAGATGGTTCTGATTAATATTTAGCCGACAAGATCACATTCCTGCACATGGCTTAATGCATCCAGCACAATTTTAGTATCTGCACCTTTGCGGGTAGCATTTTCACTGAGATGGCGGCGCCATGCCCGTGCTCCCGGAACACCCTGGAAAAGACCCAGCATATGACGCGTAATATGTGACAGATAACCGCCAGCCTGCAGATGTGCGTCAATGTATGGCAACATCTGCATGACCGTTTCATGGCGGGAAAGAACCGGATGTGTATCTGCAAATAACTCAGCATCAACCTGGGCCAGCATATAGGGATTCTGATATGCCTCCCGGCCAACCATCACCCCGTCAACATGCTGCAGATGTTGTTTGGCTTGTGCCAGATCCGTTATGCCACCGTTAATAGCGATTGTGAGATGCGGATAATCACGCTTTAACTGATAGACCCGCTCATAGTCCAGAGGAGGAATGTCACGGTTTTCTTTCGGACTCAAACCACTCAGCCAGGCTTTGCGGGCATGAACAATAAACGTATTGCACCCCGTCTGCTGTACAGTTTCAATAAAGTCACACAGAAAAGCATAAGAATCGAGTTCATCAATGCCAATGCGGGTTTTAACTGTTACCGGGATCTTCACTTCTGCCTGCATCGCAGTAACACAATCAGCCACCAACTGTGCAGATGCCATCAGACAAGCACCAAAACGTCCGTTCTGTACCCGATCGGAAGGACATCCCACATTCAGGTTAATTTCATCATACCCACGATCTTCGGCAATTCTGGCACACTTCGCCAGATCAACCGGATCAGAACCCCCCAGCTGCAATGCAATAGGATGTTCTTCTGTACTGAATTGCAGATAATCACCTTTCCCGAACAAGATAGCTCCGGTAGTAACCATCTCTGTGTAAAGTAAGGTATTTTTCGTCAGTAAACGGTGAAAATAGCGGCAGTGCCGGTCAGTCCAGTCCAGCATAGGTGCAATAGAAAAACGATTGAGTGGATAACCGGAAATGTTATCGGAAGATGAAGCCGGACTGAGCATGCCTGCATAACCTGTAATAGCTGAAAAGGCGAGTATGTTACGTGAGAATTACGGTATTGCAATCATCTGCTGTTAATGACCAAAAGAGTGAAAACACATCTTTTATGTAGCATCTGACAGATATAATCAGCACATCAACTACCACTTGGCTCCCGGTATGTTAGAGTTTATGGTAGCAACGTGAGTGATGGAACATTGACAGAGCAGGAATTAGCCTATGTTTAACAAACTATTTTTATGGTCATTTATAGCATTTGTAGCCGTACTGGCTTGCTCCGAAATCAATCTGGAAACATCGATTTATAAAGAAGAGAAAAACAGTCTGGAGATCATTTTCCCGCAATGGCAGACAGAACAGCCATGGCTGTATTTTTACTGGACTCCCGGCATCGTGAAATGGAAGCAGGAGCCGTCGGAAGAAGAGCCTGCAGTACCAACACTGAGCTTTATGCCATAAGTAAAACGCCAACTCACAGGTTGGCGTTTTGCGATCGTTGAATTACTTATATTCCATGATAACGCGCGGGGTTAGCTTAGTAATAAGCTCATAAGGGATCGTCCCGATTGCTTCAGCGACAGTTTCAACCGGTAAGCCTTCACCCCACAAGGTAACATCATCGCCAACCTTATCAGCTGCATCCGGCCCCAAATCAACCGTCAGCATATCCATTGAAACACGGCCAACCAGAGGAACAATACGACCATTAACTAAAACAGGTACACCACTTGGTGCCATACGAGGGTACCCATCACCATATCCTATCGCGACTACACCGACTTTAGTGTCCTGCTGAGCCACCCATTTAGCCCCATAACCAACAGGTTCGCCCTGTTTCACTAAACGCACTGCAATCAAGCTGGTTTTCAAAGTCATCACTGGTTGCAAACCATGGTCATAGCCTGTTTTTCCGAGGAACGGCGATGCACCGTACAGCATGATCCCTGGGCGGATCCAATCCGCATGTGCATCATGCCATTCCATGATGCCCGCAGAACTGGCCAAAGAACACTCACCGACATACGTCTGAGTCAGCTGATTAAACAATTCAATTTGCCTGGTTGTGGCCAGATTGTCTAACTCGTCAGCACGACTGAAATGGGTAATGAAGTTAAACGGCTGCACCACATTCCGGCATTTGGCCAACCGCTCACAAAACTCTTCAGCTTCTTCAGGCCGGACACCCAACCGATGCATTCCGGTATCCAGTTTTAACCATACGGTAACCGGATTAGGTAGCTGCATCTGCTCCAGGGCATCCAGCTGTTCTACCGAATGCACAGCCGTCTGAATATTGTTAGCTGCCAACACAGGCAAATCATCAGCGCTGAAAAAACCTTCCAGCATAATAATTGGCTTCACAATGCCACTGGAACGAAGGATCAGCGCCTCTTCCAAACGCGCTACGGCATAAGCATCTGCCGACGCTAATGTTTTAGCGACCTGAATCAGCCCATGGCCGTAAGCATTGGCTTTCACTACTGCGACTACTTTTGTAGTCGCCGGGATCTGAGATCGGACTACCGCAAGATTGTGTTGTAATGCCTGAGTATCAATCTGCGCCGTTGCACCCTTCATGAATAATCCTTAGTAATCGTCGTTAAACGCGGGGCCGGCATAATTATCAAACCGGGAATATTGCCCCTGAAATGTCAGGCGTAATTTACCGATCGGGCCATTACGCTGTTTCCCGATGATGATTTCGGCAATGCC
>MTLD01001904.1_pt1 | contig 45087 bp, 45 predicted proteins | sample 1982471 | NCBI WGS metagenome assembly MTLD01 (sample SAMN05712604, study PRJNA340218) | biofilm metagenome | isolation source: sample SPM anode biofilm adapted to -50 mV | place: USA | collected 2012-02-03 | reverse complement strand
GAACCGGACCAACCTGTCAAGAAATTCTTTTCAGATTTTTTCAAAGTTGTTTCCCGCTGCGGTCACCGATGAGACTACGAGCTTTACGCTCTCAATCTCAAGCTGCTGACTAACAACAGTTAACGAACTTTATCCCGGCTTATTCGGTTGCAAAGAACTGTGCTGCGAAGTCAGACTTTATAGCAAAGACGTTTTCTGCTGTCAATGCTTTTTTCCGACCCGCTGCCGAATAAGCGGTTCATTCGTCAGCGGATGGTGTTTATAACAAAACCCCTCCCCCGCGTCAACGGGTTTGTCGTTTGTTTTCTCCAATGGTGGGAAGGGGGTGGCAGGGCTACGCCCTGAACTTGCTTCTTATGGACTTGATGGACGGGGTGTACTTGGTGGACCTTATGGACAGGGGCGCATGGTCCACAGAAAAGGGGGACGATGCTTGAGCATCGCCCCCCCTTTACTGCTCCAACTACAGCATCCGCTGCTAAGCTTGTGCCGCGTTAAGAGCCTGCTCTATGTCGGCAATGATGTCCTTGACGTCTTCTATACCAATGGACAGCCTGATGAAGTCGGGGCTCACGCCGCTTGCCAACTGCTCTTCTGCGGAGAGCTGCTGGTGCGTGGTGGACGCCGGATGGATCACGAGACTCTTTGCATCGCCGATATTGGCCAGGTGCGACAGGAGCTTTACGTTATCGATGAACTTCATACCGGCCTGAAGCCCGCCCTTGATGCCGAAACCGATGATGGCGCCTGCGCCATTCAGGTACTTCTTGGCGTTGGCGTGGTCTTTGTGGCTCGGCAGACCGGGGTAGTTGACCCAACTCACCAGCGGGTTCTGCTCCAGCCATTCGGCAACCATCTGCGCGTTCTCCACGTGACGCTGCATCCTGACATGCAGGGTCTCTATTCCCTGGATGATCTGGAAAGCATTGAAGGGGGAGATGCAGGCGCCCATGTCGCGCAGAAGCTCCACCCTCATCTTGATGATGTAGGAGATATTGCCCAAGGCATCCCAGAACTTCAAGCCGTGGTAGGAGGGATCCGGCTCGGTGAACTCCGGAAACTTGCCGTTGTTCCACGGGAAGGTCCCGCCGTCGACGACGCAACCGCCGATGCTTGTGCCGTGGCCTCCCAGGAACTTGGTCAACGAGTAGACTACGATGTCGGCCCCATGCTTGAGCGGCTGGAATACGAAGGGGGTTGCGGCGGTGTTGTCCACGATATAGGGGATACCCGCATCGTGTGCGACCTTGGCAATCGCCTCGAAATCGTCGACGTTGTTCTTCGGGTTGCCGATGGCCTCGCTGTACACCAAGCGGGTGTTTTCGTCGATGGCCTTGCGGATGTTTTCCGGATCGGAGGAGTCGACGAACTTCACCGTGATGCCCAATTTCGGCAGGGTGTAATGGAACAGGTTATAGGTCCCACCGTAAAGGTAGCTGGTGGATATTATGTTCTGTCCGGCGCTGGCGATGTTCAAGACCGCATAGGTAGTGGCGGCCTGACCGGAAGCTACCGCAAGCGCCGCGACACCGCCGTCCAGCTCGGCGACCCTCTTCTCAAGCACGTCGGTGGTCGGGTTCATCAAACGGGTGTAGATATTGCCGAACTCCTTCAGACCGAAAAGGTTGGCAGCGTGCTCGGAGTTCTTAAAGACATACGAAGATGTCTGGTAAATCGGAACCGCACGTGACAGGGTGGCGGGATCTACAGTCTGACCAGCATGGAGTGCAAGGGTGTCGAATCCGAACGAATTTTCTGACATAGGTTATCTCCGTCCTTTTCTGAAGCCGTTTGATAAAGTATAAACGTCCTATTCTCTATACAAAAACTGCAGCCACACTGTCAACAAATTTACCACCCACATCTCCAGCAAATTAGTCAGGCAGCCTGCCGTAAAGTTCCGTAGCCCGTGCGAGTTTTGCGGCGAGCCTGCCTGAGAAAGCGTCGGCCGGGCATCTCCAACTCCAGTTGCCTCCCGCGACCCCCGGGACGTTCATCCGGCCACTGCTTGGGAGTTCCAGCAGGTCCTGCATGGGAATGATGGCATAATCGGCCACCGAGGCGAGGGCGCATTTCACCATCTGCCACACGATGTCGCCTCCGTCCCGGTCGAAATAAGCCAGCACGTTCTTCTGCTCTTTCGCCTTGAGGCTCTCGAACCAACCTGCAGTGGTGTCGTTGTCGTGCGTCCCGGTATAGACCACGCAGGAGCGGACATGGTTATGCGGCAGATAAGGGTTCTCCGGACCGGAGCCGAAGGCGAACTGCAGAATCTTCATGCCGGGGAAACCGAATTGCTCCCGCAGAGCTTCCACCTCCGGCGTGATGATGCCGAGGTCTTCGGCGATAATTGGGAGGTTTCCCAGTGCGTTGCGCAGGGCATGAAACAACCCCTCCCCCGGACCTTTCACCCATCGGCCGTTGACCGCTGTCTTCTCCCACATCGGCACTTCCCAGAAAGCCTCGAAGCCACGGAAGTGATCGATGCGCACCATATCGTAGAGGCAAAGGTCGTTGCGCAGCCTTGCGATCCACCAGCCGTAACCCTCATGAGCCATTTTCTCCCAGTTATAGAGCGGGTTCCCCCAGAGCTGCCCGGTCTTACTGAAGTAATCCGGCGGCACCCCGGCGACCACAATGGGAACCCCTTTTTCATCCAGATGGAAAAGGTGCGGGTTGGCCCACACGTCTGCAGAATCGTAAGCGACGAAGATCGGCAGATCGCCGACCACGGAGATGCCGAGGACGTTCGCATAGCTTTTCAACTTTTTCCATTGCCGCGCGAACTGCCACTGCTGGTACTTCTGCTCGCCAATAGCGGTACCGAGTTTCTCGCTCCAAAAGGAAAGCGCGGCCGACTCCCGGTTAGCAAGTGCATCCGGCCAGTCTTTCCAGCTCACACCCTTGAACTCTTCCTTCAGCGCCATGAAGAGCGCGAAATCGTGCAGCCAGAAGGTGCCGTCGCAGAATTGCCAGAATTCTTCTTTCCGTTTTTGCGGCGCCTCGGCAAAAAACCGCGCCGCAGCATCCCTCAAGCGCCCCAATTTGTATTCCTCGACCGCCTGGAAATCTATCCGTTCAGAGGAAAGGACAGTTCTCGCTTCCTGGGGCAATAGATCCCCATCGTCCTGGACTGCTTCCAGGTTGACCAGGAGAGGGTTGCCCGCAAAGGCCGAGTAACAGGAATATGGGGAGTTTCCGTAGGCGGTGGGACCAAGGGGAAGAATCTGCCAGAGTGACTGACCTGACTTGTGCAGAAAGTCAACGAAGCGTCGTGCCTCTTCACCGAAGGAACCTATGCCTCCAGCTCCTGGCAATGAACTGGGGTGCAACAGTACCCCACTCTTTCTCTGTCTCACCATGTACACCTCGATAACATTGAAATTGTAATGAAAGTCAGCCGGATTTAAAGCAGTGAGTACTATGACATAAATAAGTTGCAATGCAACAGTGTCAGGGTTTACGCCGTCTGCAACAAATGGTATAGTGGCGCCCATGGAAACTATAAAGACTGCAACTTTCGAAGCATTGATGGAGCTCGCCGTGGCTGACGGCGACGGCTATGTGTTCACCTTGGACGGGGAAACCTTCAGGATCAAGGACACGCTTGAGATTACCGGGATCGCTACTAAGAAGGGCTACATCATAATCTACTAGTGGCGAGGAGGTTCATAGGGTTGTGGACATTGTGAACCTTGTGGACCTTGGTGGATCACTCGAGGCGGACCGACTTTAGGATGCAGACAGAATCTCGTCGACGCGCTGGCCGTCCAAGGTTTCTTCCTCCAGGAGCGCCGCCGCCAATGCGTCCAGCTTGGTCCGATTGGCGCTCAGCAACTCCAGCGATTTCCCTTCTGCTGCCCTGATGAACGATGCTATCTCCTGGTCTATCAGCCAGGCCATCTCCTCGGAAAAGGTCTTCTCTTCCGCCAGCTTCATGCCAAGAAATGGATGCTCCTCGCCCCTTGGGAAGGTCATCGGACCTATCTTCTCGCTCATCCCCCACTGACATACCATCTTTTCGGCCAACTCCGTCACATGCTTCAGATCGCTCTGCGCGCCCGAGGAGACGTCGTTGAAGACGATGCGCTCGGCCACCCTCCCCCCCAGCGCCACGCAAAGACGGTTGACTAGATAAGCTCGCGGGTAGTGATAACGGTCGTCCTTGGGAAGCTGCTGGGTCACCCCAAGTGCCCGCCCCCGCGGCAGTATGGTGACTTTGTGGACCGGATCGGTGCTGGGAAGAAGCCGCGCCACCAGGGCGTGCCCTGCCTCATGATAGGCAGTGATCCGCCGTTCCTCATCCGAAATCACCATGTGACGCTCCCCGCCCATCAGGATCTTGTCCTTGGCCCGTTCCAACTCATCCAGACCGACGATGTGCTTGTTCTCGCGCGCGGTGAGGATCGCCGCCTCGTTGACCAATCCCTCCAGATCCGCGCCGGTCATTCCGGGGGTCCCCTTGGCGATCACCCCCAAGTCAACATCGGGCCCCAGCGGGATCTTCTTGGTATGAACCCGCAGGATCTTCTCGCGGTCACGCCAGTCCGGACGCTCAATCACCACGGTGCGGTCAAAGCGGCCGGGGCGAAGCAGGGCCGGGTCGAGGACGTCGGGCCTGTTGGTGGCCGAAATGAAGACCAGCTCGGTATGGGGATCGAAACCGTCCATCTCGGAGAGCAGCTGGTTCAGCGTCTGTTCGCGCTCGTCGTGGCCTCCGCCAAAACCGGCTCCGCGGCTCCTGCCCACCGCGTCCAGTTCGTCGATGAAAATTATGCTCGGGAGCGATTTTCTCGCAGTGGCAAAGAGATCGCGCACCCGGCTTGCGCCAACCCCGACGAACATCTCTATGAAGGCCGATGCCGAAATCGAGAAAAACGGCACCCCCGCTTCTCCCGCCACGGCCCTGGCCAAAAGGGTCTTGCCGGTTCCCGGCGGCCCCACCAGCAGCACCCCTTTTGGGACCTTTCCCCCTATCTGCTGGAACTTCTTAGGCTCTTTCAGGTATTCCACCACCTCGCGCAGTTCCTGCTTCGCCTCTTCCATGCCGGCTACATCCGCGAAGGTCACATCGATCCGTTCCGAGGTGTACGCCTTGGCGCCGGAGCGGGCAAAGCCTCCCATCATTCCCGTCGGTCCCTGTTTTTTCATCCCCCTCATGACCAGCCACCAGACCCCCAGAATGATAAGCCACGGCAGAAGATACAGGAACACGGTCCCCATGGCCGACCCTTCCGTGGAAACGACGGTGACGTCGACTCTCCTGCTGTTTAGCTCGGGAAGCAGCGTCATATCTTCTATGGACGGCAGGGTGGTGGTGAAGCTGGAGGCGCTGACAGTCCCCCCTTTTTCATCCACGGTGATCGCTGGAACCTTGACCGGATTCCGGAACTGCCCCTTGACGTTCTTTCCCTTGAGCGTGACCTTGGTCACGTTGTTTGCTGCCACCTCGTCCCTGAACCGGGTGTAGCTGATCTCGGCCCCGCGCTCCGCCGTCTGCTTCACGACGGCGCCGTAAAACAGGTCGACCAGCAGCACGAACAATGCGGTGATCATCAGGGGTTTCCATATGCCTTGTCCCATGAAGAGGCTCCTGCACTCGCGCTAACGATAAAATACCAGGGAATTCTAACCGACATGGGTTTCATTACAAGAAACTAAACTTGAGCGGTGGGGGACTATATCTAGCGGTGGAGCGGGTGATTGCGCTTCGGAAAGCGCTCCTGCGGGCAAAGAGTCAACTTTCCACGCGGTAGGAGCCGAAACCGAACGAAGCTCCCTTGCCAAGATGGGTGGCCATCCCCAGTTGCAGGAGCAGGTGAAAAGGCTCGAGGTCCCCGCCGAAAACGGCCGTTCCCGCGATCCCTGCGGGGCGGCCGTTCCATGAGACGAGGCGGCAGCCGTACTCGAGCGTCTCCACGGCTTCGCTTGCCTGGGAGAGCCAGCGGTAATCGAGCGACGGCTCCGCCCCCTCGTAATGATAGGCAAGCGAGGAGATCCGGCGCATCAGCGAGCGCGCGAACTGTGCAAACGTGAAGTTCTTCAACAGCCTCCCCTCATGAACCAGTTTCAGAGGTGTCAATAGCTGCAGGGTAACCGTATCCGTGGAAAGCGGTCCTGCCAGCACGGGATCCTGCGAACTGAGCAGCGGGACGCCGACGGCATCTATCGGGGCCACACCTCCTCCCGGAGCCTCCGCTTCGACCTTGACTACGCGCCCTTTCTTGCTCTCCACGAGAACCCGCACCGCAGAGATGTAACACGATACATGCTGGACGGCGCTTCCTACCAGGTGTAGCGCAAGCTGGAAGCTCTTTCCGCTGTTGGGGGGCAAAGGGAGCACCGGGAACTGGAAGATAAAGGGAAGCGGCGGCTTCTGGTGTCGCCTGACGGCCTCGGGATCGTTGGCTATCTGCTGACCGAAGGTAGCGGGGAAAGGACAGGGGGCAGCGGAGAGGCAGCCGGTGCAGTCGGACCTGCGGCAACCGAGAGCGCTGCGGAAAGCAATCTCGAACTCGGCGCGGGTGGCAAAAAAAGCGTGGGGGTCGGCAATATCCGAGGTGAGGGTAAAGGTGAACAGCAGTCTGGCGTAATGCAACTCCACGGCATTCTCCACTTCTTAACTGGCACCGTGCTGCAGCAAGCCCCCCGGGCGCAGGGGACTCGGGCCATCACCGGCGGGGGTGGTCACTATGGGTTCCTGGTGCTGTCATCCAGGCGCCGGTCCAAGTATTCCCGAACCCGGGCTAGCGCCTCGAGAACCGCGTCATCATCGGGGAGGATGGCGGCGAACTGCCCCAGCACGCCTCTCTCGCGGATAAGCCTAAGCGTGGAGACGAAGTTGATGTCATAAATCCACGACACCTGCAAAAGCTTGAAGTCGTTCAGGTTCCTCAGGCTGGAGAGGTGCACCAACTTTCCGCTCCTCACCGCGTCCAGCACTTCCGGTGCGCACTCAGGGATTTCCGGGAAGCCTAGCCCCGCGGCGGAGGCACGCTCCTCTTCCGGAGCCTGGAAGTACTCGATGAAGACGCGCCAGATGTCGAGCTTGTCTGCGTCACGCAGCAGGCGCAGCAGTTTCTCGGTTTCCGGCGGGAGGCCGGCCGGGACCTCGAAGACATTATGCAGCCGTACCGCTATCTCCACTGTTTCCCGCTCCTGGCGCGGGAGAAAATCGAGCAGTGCATGCTCCTTGACGACCTGGGCCGATAGATGTGCATGGTTCAGCGAATCGCTGTCTTTGAAGGTATGGAAGTCCCTGAACTGGGGGAAGCGGCCTAGGTCATGGCAGACTGCAGCCACCTCCGCGAGCATGCAGAACCTTGGGGTCTCCCCCTGTGCTATGCGGCGAGCGGCGAGGCAGACGTTGCGGGTATGCTTTTCCTTGAGGTCGAAGTTGCGCTGCTGTTCAGGATCCGGGCTCCGAAAGGAACCGCAATAGGAGGCAAACCAGGCACGCAAAGGCTCCAGGTCCGGAACCTCAGCCTCACTCATCATGCATCTTCCTGACGATGTACTCGGAGAACTCGGCCATGACCTTGGACTCGTCCCCACCCTGGTAGGAGATGATGCTGCGAAGATGGGCGAAGGATTCGACGTCCATCTTGTCGAAGGCGCAGCCGATCCCGCCCGGAACCAGTCTTGCCACGGTCCCTTTGACGTTGATCACGACAGGTTCGGTGGTCGAGGAGAGGTAGATGGTTATCTCCACAGGGCTTCCTACCGGTATCTGCTCGCCGGTCTCCAGGTAGAGACCGTGCAGGCTTACGTCCGTCACCTCGCCCTTTATCGCGACACCCTCTGCCTGCAGCAACGCCGAAACCCTGAAATCGACCCGAGAAAAATTGCGCCTGTCTTTCATCGTGATCCCCTTTCGGACACCCGGTTAAAAAAGGGGGGCGCAGGTGCCCCCCTTCGTGTCTCTCGCATCTCGCAGCAAAAGCTGGTTAGTCTTCAAAGTTCCCCGCGGGCCCTTTGTCCCTGGAAAGCCCGGCAGCCTGTTTCGGGAGCATCTCCTTGGTCCATTGGGCCGGGTCCTCGACGCGCTTGCCCTTCGGGCCGAGGTCGTAGGAGCCGGCTTTCAGGATGGCGTCGACGGCAAGAGGCGCGGTGTCGCCGGAGTTGAATACCTCCGTGATGAGCTTGTAGGCGAAATCCTCGACCCGCTTGGCCATCCTGTCACGCGCCTCCTTGGGCTGTGCCAGGAGCTTGTTCTCGAACGGGAGGTTGAGGTTTTTGTAATCCCCTTTCTTCCACCCCTTGGAGTCGGCGAAAGCGACCATCTCGGCCCAAAGCTCCTCGGTCATCCCCTCGCCCTTCACCTTGATGAAGTTGCCGTTCGCGTCGAGCTTGGCGTTGCCGTAGTCGTTGACCTCGAGCCCCCAGGAGATGAACTGCAGCGCCGTGGCGACGTTGGCCTTGGTCGTGCGGGTCTTCTGGGCGATCTGGCGCAGCCTTTCGTAGCTGTTGCCGGAGGTGCCGTGCTGGGCGCCGTTCACGCCGTAAGGCTTGATGGCTTCATGGATTTCGGCGGTCAACTCCACCTGGATGCCGGCGTCGGAGGCCTCGATCCCGTGGGTGGTGCCGTTGTTGAGGGCGATCCAGTCAGGGAAGACGCCGTGGGCGTTAAGCCCCTTGATCAGGAACAGCGCCTCGGGCACGGTGGAGAGCCCCTCTTTACCCTTGATCTCGCCGACCTCGGTCTCAAGACCGGCCCAGGCCGGGATGAACTGGTTCAGTTCCAGGTTCGCCAGGAGGTTCTCCTCGTCGGGGAGGTGCGAGGCATCGATGGCGATGGAGGTGATGCCGGCGTCGAACATGCTGGGGATCTCGACCTTGGCCGACTTGATGTCCCCTTCACCCTTGATGCCGTAGTGGTCGGCATGGATGGCGACCGGGATGGTGATGCCGAGCTCGTTTGCGACGGCGTCTACCTGGCGCGCCATGTTCCAGTAGTTGACCGGGCAGTACGCTTTCTGCCCCCCTTCGGACTTGGCGATCTCGATGAGGACGGCGGCGTTGGCCCTCTGTGCCGCAGCGAGTACGCCGCGGATGACGAAGTGATTCCTGCCGTTAGCTGCCAGTGCGAGGGCATGCCCCTTGGCGCTCATGGCGCGGTCAATCACCTTGCCACTGACCAGCAAAGCTTTGGAATTGGGGAAAAGTTTCGCGACGTTGGGGGGACGGCCTACCTCGAGGGCTTTGACAAAATCTGAAGACGTTACTGGCATATCTCCTCCTTCTCACTGGGATTGAAATCACTTCATCACAAAAACCGCTTTGTTATAGCATCTTAATCATGCAAAGGCAAGGATTGATCCGTGGTGGTGGAGAGCAGTTTCCGGCCGTTCCGGCCTTCACCGGGCTACGGAGAACTCGGTGGCGCCGCCACCTGCAAAGCGCCCTCCCCCAAGGTACTCCCCGTACCAGAAAAGGTACCCCTCACCCGGCGGAAGCCCCGTCTCGACCGCGGTAAAGGCCAGGCGCGAGGGAGGCGATCCCTTCTCCGCCGGGACCACCGCGTGCAGCGGGTAGCGCGACAGCGTGGGATATTCCCCCCGTACCGTCTGCGCTTGCAAACCTTCGGCGACGGTCCCCCGGGAGACGGCGTACTGCACCCCCTTCTCGCGCCTTGGGAGCCTGGCGTGCAGCAGCAGTTCGCCGACGCCCTCTTCCGCGATGCGGAGGTCGTAGCAGGGGATCCAGCGCTCGTCCTGCAAGAGATAGCTTACCCGCGCCTTGCCTCCTGCCAGCCAGATCCTTGCAGCGGCGACTCCCTTCGTCGTCGCCGAGAGCTGCCGCTCCACCTCTTCCAGGTTCTTGCGGCACTTGCGCTTACTGCGGTACACCGACTCCATCTGGTTGAGCGCGAAGTCGGTCCCCTGTTGCAGGGAGCTTACCGGGTCGGGGTTCGCCTTGGTCTTGCGCGGGGCCTTGCCGCTTTGAGACTTGGCCGCCTGGCTGAAGATCTCCTCGCGCCTCTCCAGGACTGCCATACGGTCCAGGAGTTCGGCCTTGCGCTCCCTGAGGCGTGCTATCTCGCCGGCGCGTCGCGGCTCCAGCTGGGCCGCCACCATCTCCACCCGGAGCACGCCCCCTCCCGGTCCCGGCTTCACGCGCAGCGAGCCCGGCGCGAAGTTGTCGGGGAGCCGGAGTTCGACGTAGCCGTTGGCTGCGGAAACCTCCTGCTCCACCCGCGCGCCGTCCAGGTAATAGGTGACGCTCTTCGGTGCGGCGACGGCCTCTCCGCCATACGGCAGGAAGAGGAAGATAAGGGCAAAGAAGAGCAGGCGCATGCGGCACCTCGCAATGAAACCCTGTAGGATCACCTGCAAAAAGCACAAATGACAAATCTACAGGACCCTAAAGCCATTGCAAGCGCCGGAGAGCTTTACTTCTCCACGTCCAGCAATTCCACGTCAAAGATCAGGGTGGCGTTGGGGGGGATCACCCCGCCCGCCCCTGCCGAGCCGTAACCGAGCTGCGGCGGGATGATCAGCTTTCTTTTGCCGCCGACTTTCATGGAGATGACACCTTCGTCCCACCCGGGGATCACCTCGCCCGCGCCGATGCGGAAGCTGAAGGGCTGGCCGCGATCAACGGAGCTGTCGAACTTGGTGCCGTTTTCCAGCACGCCGGTGTAATGCACAGTAACCATCTTCCCCGAGGTGGGAGCGGCACCGGTGCCTTTGACGATATCGGTGTAGGAAAGACCGGAAGCCGTCACCGTCGCGCCGGCAGGGGCCTTGCTCTCGGCGGCTTTTTCCGACGTCGGCTTCGCCTCCTTCTGGGAACATGCGGGAATGGCTACTGCTGCCATAAGCAGCAAAATGACGATGAACTTCTCTACGTTGCGCATCTACTTCCTCCGTCTGTTTTTGTTCTTCCTGGTCGGCGAGGTAAAGCCGTAGGTGTTTCTAGTCGAGCATGTGGATGAACAGCCCGCTTCTTAGTTTCGGTTCGAACCAGGTCGACTTGGGCGGCATGATCTTGTCCACGTCGGCAAGGGACATGAGCTCCTCGATGGAGGTCGGGAAGAGTGAGAAGGCGACCTCGTACTCTCCCGAGTTCACCACCCGCTCCAGTTCCTCGACGCCGCGGATGCCGCCGACGAAATGGATGCGCTGGTCGGTCCTCGGGTTGCGCACCCCGAGAACGGGGTTGAGCAGGTTGTCCTGGAGGATTGAGACGTCCATCGACGCCACCGGGTCCGTCTCGACAAAGGAGTCCTCGCGGGGGACCAGCTCGTACCACTTCCCGGCCAGGAACATGCCGAACAGGTGCCGCTCGCCCGGGTTGACCGGGCCAGAGACCGGGGTGACCTCGAAGCGCTCGGCGACCCGGGCCATGTATTCGGCCACGGTCCGCCCGTTGAGGTCCTTCACCACGCGGTTGTAAGGCATGATGGTCATCTCGTTGTCCGGGAAGATCACGGTGAGGAAGTAGTTGTACTCTTCGCTGCCGGTGTGCTTGGCGTTGGCGTTTTTCCTCAAGTCGCGCACCCGGCTCGCGGCGGCGCTCCGGTGGTGGCCGTCGGCGACGTAGAGTGTCGGGATGGCAGCGAAGCTGCGGGTGAGCGAGTCGATGAGGGCGCGGTCGGCGATGGTCCAGAGGGCGTGGGAGACGCGGTCGTCGGTGGTGAAGTCGTACACCGGCTCCCCCTTGGTGACCTGCTCGATGGTCCGGGTGATCTCGGGGTTATTGCGGTAGGTGTAGAAAACCGGCTCGTCGTTCGCGTTCAACACGTCGATGTGCCTGACCCGGTCCTCTTCCTTGTCTGCGCGGGTGAGCTCGTGCTTTTTGATGGTGCCGGTCTGGTAGTCGTCCACCCCGGCGCAGACCACCAGGCCGGTCTGGGTGATGCCCCCCATCTTCTGGCGGTATACGTAATACTGCTCGCTTTCGTCCTGAACCAGCACCCCCTGCGCCAGGAAACTCTCCAGGTTTTCGCGCCCCTTGACGTACACCTCTTCCGAATGGACATCCGTCCCCTGGGGGAGGTCGATCTCCGGACGGGAGATGTGCAAAAAGCTCACCTTGTTCCCGGCGGCCATCGCGACGGCCTCTTCGGTGTTCATGACGTCATAGGGGAGAGCGGCCACTTGCTCGGCCAGCTCCTTCTTCGGGCGTACCGCTTTGAACGGCTTGATAAATGCCATAACTGCTCCTGTCTTAGCTTCTTTTCTACGTTCTATTTTCCAAGCGTCACGCTCTGTTTCCCGCGCCGCAACCGGTACCTCCGGCCGCAGTGGCGCGAGTTGTTAATTAAAGTATCGGCACGACGCGGCTTTAACTTAAAAATACCTTTTGGCGCCGACAAAACGCTTCTGGAAGTACGACTCGTCCATGGAACTGACCTTGATGTCGTCCCCCCTGCGCGGGGCGTGGACGAAACGGCCGTTGCCGACGAATATCCCGACGTGGTTGATCTCTTCCGGGGAGCCCCCGAAGAAGACCAGGTCCCCGTCCTTAAGTTCCTCCCGCCCGACCACGTCCCCGACGCGGTACTGCTCGCGGGAGGTGCGGGGGATGTTGACGCCGCAAAGGTTGTAGACGGCACGCACGAAACCGCTGCAGTCCATGCCGTCGACGACGGTGTCCCCGCCCCAGCGGTAAGGTATCCCCACGAAGCGCTCGGCGGTGCGGGCCGCGATCGCCCCCATGTCGCTTCTGTCGCGCTTGGCCACGCTCTCCTCGGCTTTCCTCGGCAGAGCCGGCGGCTTGGCGATGGAGGGAGCAGGTGCCTTGTGCAGCGACGGCTCCCGGACCGCCGGGATCCGTTCGGCCTGCGGCGTGGCGATGAAGTAGGAGGAAACCACCCGGTCCTTCACCAGCTTCTGGGCCACCTTCCTCGCGTCCTCGCGGCGCGGGAAGTCGCCGAAGCGGACGGCGTAGATGCCATTCTCCTTCCTGAAGTAGAAGGCCTCTATTCCCTGCTCCTGCAGCTTGCGGGTGACCCGCTCGGCATTTTTGACGTCCGAGAAGGCCCCCACCTGGATGGCGTACCCGACACTGGAAAGCCCGGCGCGCTGGGCGGCGCAGCCGGTTGCGGCCTGTGCCAACAGCATCAGGCAGATGGCCAGTATGTGAATCTTTTTCAACATTATAGTTCCTTGCCAGGTGGCTAAATGTCCTTCGTCTCCCGGCGCACCCCCATCAGGTACGGGACCACGAAATCGTCCAGGGCGCCGTCTAAAACCGAGTCCGGGTTGCCGCTCTCCACCCCGGTGCGCAGGTCCTTCACCATCTTGTAGGGATGCAGGACGTAGGAGCGGATCTGGCTCCCCCAGCCGATTTCCTTCTTCTCACCCGCGATGTCCGAGGCCTTCGCCTCCCGCTCGCGCAGCTCCATCTCGTAGAGTTTCGAGCGCAGCACCTTCATGGCGGTGGCCTTGTTCATGTGCTGGCTCCGCTCGCTCTGGCAGGCGACCACGGTCCCGGTGGGGATATGGGTGATCCTGATGGCGGAGTCGGTGGTGTTGACGTGCTGGCCGCCGGCGCCGCTGGAGCGATAGGTGTCGATGCGCAGGTCGCTCTCCGCGATCTTGATCTCGATGTCGTCCTCTTCTATCACCGGGAAAACGAAAACCGAGGCGAACGAGGTGTGGCGCCGGGCGGAGCTGTCGAAGGGGGAGATGCGCACCAGGCGGTGGATTCCCGCCTCTGCCTTGAGATAGCCGTAGGCGAACTCGCCGGTGACCGCGAAGGTGACTCCCTTCACCCCCGCGCCGTCACCTTCCTGGTAGTCGGTGATCTCGGTCTTCCAACCCTTCTTCTCGCAGTAGCGCAGGTACATGCGCAAAAGCATCTCGGCCCAGTCCTGCGACTCGGTCCCCCCTGCCCCGGAGTTGATGGAGACGAAGGCACCGGAGGCGTCGTGGGGGCCGGAAAGCATCCTGCGGAATTCCGCCTGGGCCACCCCCGACTCGAGCTGCGCGTTCATGCCGGCTACCTCGGAAAGGGTCGCCTCGTCCTGCTCCTCGCTTCCCAGCTCGATCAGCTCCCGGATGTCCTGCGCCTGTTTGTCGAGACTTTCCCAGGTGGTGACGTCCTTTTCCATGAGGGTCCTGGACTTGAGCACCTTCTGGGCGTTTTCCGCATCGTTCCAGAAATCAGGGCGGGAGGTAAGCTCCTCGAGTTCCTGCATCCGCTCTTTCTTGTCATCTACTTCAAAGAGACCCCCGGAGCTTGTCGATACGCTCGGCTAGCTCTTCTATTTTGGCAATTTCTTCTCTGAACATCTGTAGCTCCTTATGTTTCGCGCCCCCCCGCGGGGGCGGCTTATTTGAGTTTGTAGCGGCAGGAGTGCCGCTCTACAGGTGGCTCTTCACCCTGAACGTTTTTTTCTTGAAGCTCTCCGTCCCGAGCGCGATGCTCGCCGCCAGGCAGAGCAGGGCGAAGATGTCGCCGTAGCGGCTGTAAAAGGTGCCGCCGGTCCCCATCCTCACCTGCGCGGAAAGGGTCGCCTCCTCGAAGATCTGCGTCATGCCCCGGATGTGCCCCTTGCCGTCTATCACCGAGGAGATCCCGGTGTTCGCGGCGCGCACCAGCGGGACCCGGTTCTCGACCGCCCGGAACACGGTCATGGATAGATGCTGGTATGGCGCTGAGGAGCGCCCGAACCAGGCGTCGTTGGTGATGTTCACCAGCATGGTCGCTCCGCTTCGCACGTAGGCGCGGGAGACCTCCGGGAAGATCCCCTCGAAGCAGACCAGGACGCCGATCTTCCCGTTGGCGGTGTCAAGCGGTACCGCGGCCTTGCCAGGCGAGAAGTCGCCGATCCCCTGCACCAGCTTGTTCACGAACGGGAGCAGGGACGAAAGCGGCACGTACTCGCCGAAGGGGACCAGATGCAGCTTGTCGCTTCTTCCGGTGACAGCACCGGCCGGGGAGATCAGGAAGGCGCTGTTCAGGTAGCGCAGTTCCCCTCCCTCCTTGTCGTAGGCGGGACTGCCGGTCAAGAGGTAGCTTTTCAGATCCGCCGCCAGCGCTTTTACCCGCGCGGCGTAGGCAGGCTCGGACTGCAGGAAGAAGGGAAGCGCGCTCTCGGGCCAGACCACCAGGGTCCCGGGGCTCTCTACCCCCTTGCGGGTCAGCCGCTCGTAGGTCGCGACGGTCGATGCCTGGAAGGCCGGATCCCACTTATGCTCCTGCCGGATGTTCCCCTGCACCATGAGGACCTGCTGCAGCGGCCCCTTCTCCGGCCGGCTCAGCGCGATCACGCCGTACCCCATGGTGGCGGCGATCAAAAGCAGCAGCAACAACAGGGCGGTTGCCGGGTAGCGCTCCCTGTGGCGCATGGAGACCCAGATCCGGTAGAAGACCACGTTGGCGAAGGCGACCAGGAAGCTGACCCCGTAAACCCCGGTCAGGTCGCTGATCTGGATCAGCGGCAGGGTCCGGTACTGGGAATAACCGAGGTTGGCCCAGGGGAAACCGGTGAGCAGATAGGAGCGGATCAACTCCCCCGCCACCCAGAAAAGGGGGAACGAGATCAGCAGACCGATCCGCTTTGACTCGCAGCGCCGCGCAAGCCAGATAACGATGCCTGGGTAGAGCGCCAGGTAGCCGGCCAGCGCGAGGTAAAGCGCCGCGCTTGCGGCCGCGGGGAGCTTCCCGTAGGTCGTCATCACGATGTTCAGCCAGTAAAGGATGCCGGCGTAGGCGGCGCAGCCTGCGGTGAAACCGAGCCTGAAGCCGGCAGCGGGGGAAGCGCCGGCTGCGGCCAGGAACAGCGGCACGAAAGCGATCCAGGCCAGAGCCGAGATGCCCGGTTCCGGGAACGACAGCGCCAGCATCCCCCCGGAAAGAAGCGCCAGCAGGTAGCGTCCCGCCGCTTTCCTCCCAAGGTCGATCTTGGTTTTTCTCACGGCGCCTCGGACTCCTTGTCCTGCGGCCGCGGCTCGCGCCTGGCGATGTGCACCTTGGCGATGCGCCTTTCGTCCGCCTCCAGGACGGTGAGCACCAGGTCGTCGCTCTCAATCACCTCGCCGGCGGCGGGGATGCGACCGGTGAGGTGGAAGATGAGCCCGCCCACCGTCTCGAACTTGTCCTTCTCCACCACGACGTCGAAATACTCCTGCAGCTCCTCGATGGGGAGCCTGCCGTCGGCCACGATGGAGTTGTCCGCCTGCACCGACAGCCGCTCGGTCTCCAGGTCGTACTCGTCCTGGATGTCGCCGACGATCTGCTCCAGAAGGTCCTCGATGGTGACGAGCCCTGCGGTGCCGCCGTACTCGTCGATGACGACCGCCATGTGCACCCGGCGCTTCTTGAAGTCGTGCAGCAGCTCCTCCAGGTTCTTGGTCTCGGGGATGAAAAACGGCGGGCGGATCAGCTTTCTAAGCTCGATCGCGTGGTCCGGCTCCCCCCAGTACCGAAGCAGGTCCTTGGCGTAGATGAGGCCGATCACGTTGTCGATGGTCCCCTCGTAGACCGGGAGCCGGGAATGGCCCGAGGCGATGATGGACTTCAACACCTCGCTCACCTCGTCCTCGATGGAGACGCAGGACATCTCCATGCGCGGCAGCATGATCTCGCGCACCATGGAGTCACCCAGGCTCAGGATGGAACGGATCATCGCGTTCTCCTCCTGGTTGATGACCCCTTCCTCCTCGCCGGCGTCCATCATCTCCTGGATCTCGGCCTCGGTGACCCGCTTCTTGCCGTACAAGAGCCTGGTCAGGGACTCGATCAAGCCCTGCCCCTTGCTTCCGTTATCCTCTTCCAAGGACGTATCTCCTCCGTTTTTGCGTCGTTCCCTCTCAGGCGAAGGCATTGAATAGCAGGTTCACCACCACGGTGATCGAGACTCCGGTCAGCGCGCCGTACACCACTTCCCGCATGGTGTGGATCCTCAGCAAAAGCCTTGAGTGGCTCACCATCAGGGCGAGGATCAGGCACAAAAGCGCTATGAGCGGATCCTGGGTCTGCAGCGTAACCGAGGTGGCGATGGAGAAGGCGACCGCCGAGTGGCCGCTGGGGAGCCCCCCCTTGAGCGGCGTGCCGCTGGCGGTCACCCCCTTCAGTATGATGACGGCGATGAGCACCAGGATCACGGAGACGATGATACCCAGCTCAGAACCGGTTCCGACCATGGCAAGCAACCTCTTTTCCATCGGGAAAATGTACTTCGACAGCACCAGGTACCCCATGATCGCGGTCCCGAAGGCAGCCACGAGGACGGCGCCCGCAGCGACGTCCTTGGCCAGCTTGGCCATGGGGTGGAATTCGGGGGAGATCATGTCGACCACCACTTCGATGGCGGTGTTCAAAAGCTCGGCGAAGAGCACGAAGCTGATGGCGAGCGCCAGCAGCATGAACTCCAGCAGGGTGACCCGCAATAACAGCGCGGCGATGAGCACCACCAGCGCGGCCAGAAAATGGTGCCGCATGTGCTTCTGGGTGCGCGCCGTGTAGAGGATCCCCTCTATGGCGCAGTTCACCGATTCGACGAAGCAGGTCGGCTTCATCGCTTCCCCCCGCAGGCGCTAGACAAGACCTTCCCCGACCAAAAGGGCGAAGATCTCGCGCTCCTTCGCCTCCATGCGGGCGGCCTCGGCCTCGCCGCTTCTTTCGTGGTCGTAGCCGGTGATGTGCAGGATGCCGTGCATGAGCAGGAAGTAGAGGCGGCTCAGGAAGCTCTCCCCCGCCTCTTCCGCCTCGCGAAGGGCGGTGTCGACCGAGATCACCACGTCCCCCAGAAGCTCCGGGTTGATGGCGCCGAACTCCCCTTCCTGCATGGCGAAGGAGATCACGTTGGTGGCCTTGTCCCGCCCGAGGTACTCGCGGTTGATGACCCGGATGGCGCGGTCGCCCACGATGCTGACGGAGAGCTCCGCCTCAGGACATCCCAAGGCGTCTAAGATCCTCTGCGCCACCTTTCGCAGCGCCGTCTTCCCGACCGGGATCCGCCTTTGGCGGTTCGTTATCGCTATCCTCTGGGCACTTCTTGACAATGTTCTTCTCCTTGTAGGCCGGCTCCGGGTAGTCTATGCGCTGGTGGTAGATCCCGGCGAGTATCTGGTTGAAGCTCTTGGCTATCTCGTGCAAGTTCTTGAGCGTCAGTTCGCACTCGTCGAGCTGCCCGTCGATGAAGATGTTGTTGATGATCTTCTGCACCATCCCCTGTATCCGCGCCGGGGTCGGGTCGGAGAGGGTGCGCGAGGCGGCCTCGACGCAGTCGGCCAGGAGCACGAGGCCCGCTTCCCTTGTCTGCGGCTTGGGGCCCGGGTAGCGGAAGTCCCGCTCCTCGACCGGCGGTGCGCCCGGGGTCTCCAGCCCCTTCGCCTTCAGGTAGAAGTAGCTGATCAGGGAGGTGCCGTGGGACTGGCGGATGATCTCGATGATCGGCTGCCCGATCCGGTGCTCCTTGGCGAGCTCGACCCCTTCCTTCATGTGCGAGATGAGGATCAGCGCGCTCATGCTCGGGGAGAGCTTGTCGTGGCGGTTCTCGCCGTCGCGGATGTTCTCGATGAAGTACTGCGGCTTCTTGAGCTTGCCGACGTCGTGGTAGTACGCGGCGACGCGCGCCAGGAGCGGGTTCGCGTTGATGGCCTCGGCCCCGGCCTCGACCATGTTCCCCACGAGGACGCTATGGTGGTAGGTGCCGGGGGCCCGTACCATCAGCTCCCGCAGAAGCGGCGAATTCAGGTTGGCGAGTTCCAGCAGCTTCACGTCCGTCGTGTACTGGAAGAGCGCCTCGATGAGAGGGATGGTTCCCGAGGCGAAGACCGCGTTGATGAGGCCGCCCAGAAGGGCGAAGGCTATGCAGTACACGGTCTGCAGCGAGAAATGGCTGTCGCTGTAGATGTAGAAGCAGACGGCAAGCGCCATGTTCACCACGCTCACCTTGAACCCGGCGCTGTAGATGGTGCCGCGCTCCTTGCACTGGCGCACGCCGTGCGCTCCCACGATCCCGCCCAGGAAAGCGTAGATCACCACCTGCAGCGAGTTGTTCAGCATGATGCCGGTGAGGGGGGCGGTGACGGCGCAGTAGACGAGCGCGACCTCCGAGTTGAGGATGATCCTCACGATGATGGCGCTGGCGGCGAACGGGAAGACGTAGAAATAGCTCGCGGTGTCGATGCTGGGGAAGAGCCCCCCCATGGCGGTGGAAACGGCGGAGACCAGCTTCAGCACCGCGAAGTTCCCCACGGTCAGAAGCGACAGCAGCAGGATGTCCTTGTTGCTCGGGTAGAACTTCCGAATGTTCTTGCGGCCGAAGCGAAATGGGACGTAGCAGAGCACGAGGACCAGGCCGAAGATGCCGAGCCCGGTGAGGATCGGGGCGCGGTTTTTCGCCTTGTAGATCTTTTCCAGCTTCATCGCCTGCTCGGAGGTGACCCGCTCCCCAACCCGAACGATCATCTCCCCGCGCTTCATCTTGAAAAGCACCGGGCGCACCGCGGCGCGCGCCTCGCTTTTCTTCTCGTCGGTGCCGTTACGGTCGAAGTTCAGGTTGGGGGCGATCATGCGCTGCGCCACCCCCTTGAGGATCTCAAGGTCGTGCCCCGAGCCCCCCTGGGTCAGGTCGGCGCCGCCGAAGGCGCGCCTGGCGGCGGCCAGGTCGATGCAGGAGGAGTAGTCCCCGCCGGCGACTCCCTGCCCAGTGGTCTCGTCCACGACTATGATGCCGTGTCGCAGATCAGCGGCGAAGTGGGAACGGTCGGCCACGATGCGCTGACGGTAGATAGGGGCTAGCTGCCTCCCCAGGTCCGAGAGAAAGGCCCGTTCCTGCCTGATGCGCGACAGCGCGCCGAACTCCGCGGGCGAGATCTCGACCCCGAGGACCCCGGCGACGGCGCTGCGGCGCGACCCGCCCTGCCCGGAGTCGCGCATAAGCTCCAGCGCCTCTTCGAAACGGCGCACGAGGTCTATGTTGCCGTTTTGGGCAAGACTGTAGACGAAAGGAGCCGCGCCCTCGGCCTCGGCGCGCTTTTTCTCGGTGAGCAGCAGGTCCTCGATCAGGTAATCCTGGGTGGCGCGGATATCCGAGGTGGCGATGTCCCCCTCGCGGTAGTTGACCGTGAGGAACTGCGGGCTCGGGATGATGAGCAGGGTGAGGAATAAAGCTGTCAGGAAGAGCATGATGAAGCGGCTGCGCTTTTCATACTTGTCGCATGAGAAGCCTTCGGCAACTGCTTCCAACCAGCTGTCACAGATCCGGACCAGTGAGCTCTTCTGTTTTTTGTCGCCGCTTTCGGTGGGCATTATATCTATAGTTCCCGTGTCATGAGGACAGAGGCTGCAGGTTGGCAGGCAAGGGGACAATATATATCTAATGCCGGATTACTGTCAATCTAAACCAAAAACGTTGGGAACAGCCGCGACGACAGCATGTTAGCAAAATTTTACAAAAGTCCCTTCCATTTAGGTGCGGAAATGTTATATAACGGAACTCAATTAAGAGGGGCGGCGTGGTCCCTTCGTAATTAAAATTCAACCTAGGGGGAAGAGATGAGCCAGATAACCGACGTTTATGCCAGAGAGATCCTTGATTCCAGAGGGAATCCTACGCTTGAGGTGGAGGTATTCCTGGATTCCGGCGTTATGGGAAGGGCTGCTGTTCCGTCCGGCGCATCCACCGGCGAGCGTGAAGCGCTGGAGTTGCGTGATGGAGACAAAGGACGCTACCTTGGCAAAGGCGTGGAAAAGGCCGTTTCCAACGTAAACGATATCATCGCCGACGAGATCACCGGCATGGACGCCACCGACCAGGTCGGGATCGACAAGAAGATGCTCGAGCTCGACGGCACCGAGTTCAAGAGCCGCCTGGGCGCCAACGCCATCCTCGGCGTTTCGCTCGCCGTAGCCAAGGCAGCTGCTGAAGAGGTCGGGGTGCCGCTGTACCAGTACATCGGCGGCTGCAACGCCAAAGAGCTGCCGCTCCCCATGATGAACATCATCAACGGCGGGGCCCACGCCGACAACAACGTCGACATCCAGGAATTCATGATCATGCCCGCCGGCGCCTCCAGCTTCAAGGAAGCCCTCAGGATGGGTGCCGAGATCTTCCACGCGCTGAAAAGCGTCCTCAAGGGGAAAGGGTACAACACCGCGGTCGGCGACGAGGGGGGCTTCGCGCCGAACCTGAAGTCGAACGAGGAGGCGCTGGAAGTCATCATGGAAGCCATCGTCAAGGCCGGCTACAAGCCGGGCGAGGAAGTGCTCCTGGCGCTTGACGTCGCCTCTTCCGAGCTCTACGAAAACGGCGTCTACACCCTTGAGAACGAGACGGAGTCCAAGAAGACCGCTGACCAGCTGGTCGACTTCTACGAGAACCTCGTCAACAAGTACCCCATCATCTCCATCGAGGACGGCATGGCCGAAAACGACTGGGATGGCTGGAAGAAGCTCACCGACCGCCTCGGCAAGCGCATCCAGATCGTGGGCGACGACCTGTTCGTCACCAACCCCTCCATCCTCAAGGAAGGGATCAAGAAAGGGATCGCCAACTCCATCCTGATCAAGCTGAACCAGATCGGCACCCTGACCGAGACCCTCGACGCCATCGAAATGGCCAAGCGCGCCGGCTACACCTGCGTCATTTCGCACCGCTCCGGCGAGACCGAGGACACCACCCTTGCCGACCTGGCAGTGGCGGTGAACGCAGGGCAGATCAAGACCGGTTCGCTCTGCCGCACCGACCGCGTCTGCAAGTACAACCAGCTGCTCAGGATCGAGGACGAGCTGGACGATGTGGCGCAGTTCCGCGGGCACGAAGTCTTCTACAACGTAAAGAAGTAATCGACTCTGTAACATAGCAAAAGAAAGGGGGGCCTCCCGACGGGGACGCCCCTTTTTTTGCGCCTGCGTTTGCTGCCGCAGCGAGTTCGACGGAAAGGGAGCGGGCGGCTCACCGACAGGTAACGGCCGCAAACCGGTTTGGCGTCAGGGGATTCCCTTGCGCCTTCTGGCTCATGAGGGTATACTCCGGCCCATGTTAACCTACCAAATAGACGCCAAAGACCACGGCAGGCGCATGGACAGTTTCATGCGCAACCTGCTGCCTACCGCCCAGTTTTCCTACCTCAAGAAGCTGCTCAGCTCCGGACACGTGAAGGTGAACGGCTCTCCCGTCGAAGCGGCGCAGCTGCTCAAGTTCGCCGACCAGGTCACGCTGAAGGAGAGCTCCAAGACCGCCGCGTTCCTCGCGCGCATCACCCCGGATCTGGACATCCTATTCGAGGACAGCTGGATCATCTCGCTGAACAAGGCGCCGGGGCTATCGGTGCACCGTACCGAAGATCCGGACGAGGTGAACCTGGTGGACCTCGCCGAGACGCTGCTGCAAAAGCGCGACGGCGTGGGGAGGCTCCGGCCGGTGAACCGTCTGGACAAGGGGACTTCGGGAGCCATCATTCTCGCCAAGAACGCTGTGGCCGCCGGGATGTTCGGCAAGATGATCCAGGAAGAAGGGCTCGGCAAGCTCTACCTGGCGCTGGTCGAGGGAAAGCTTCAGAAGCAGGGGGTGATCGATGCGCCTTTGGATGGGAAGGAATCGCAGACCAGTTACCTGAGGCTCTTTCACGGGGGGGGTGTTTCGCTGCTGGCGGTCTACCCGATCACCGGGCGCATGCATCAGATCAGGCAGCATTTCAGGATGATCGGTCACCCGATCCTGGGGGACAAGCGCTACGGCGGGAGGGCCTTGACCGGTTTCACGGGGCATGCCCTGCATTCCTATAAGACGACGCTGGTGCACCCGGCAACCGGCGAAGAGGTGAACATCCCCGCCCCGCTTCCGGAGCAGTTGATGCGGCTTTTGTCGCGTTACGGCGCGGTAAGCGAAAAGACCCTGCTTGACACCCTGGACCAGCTGCCGGCCTCTGGCCCCCTACCCGCTTAGCTCACCAACCGTGCTCGCCGATCAGCGGCACGAAGCGGACCGGGCAGAGTTGCTCCTGGCGGATTTTCCCCTCCCGCGTCCGGCGCACCCTCACCAATTCCTGCAGGTGCTGGGTGGGGCCGACCGGGATCACCAGCCTCCCCAGGAGCGCCAACTGGTCCACCAACTCGTGCGGCACCTCCGGCGCCCCCGCCGTGACCACGATGGCGTCGTACGGCGCGTGTTCCTCCCACCCCAGGGTGCCGTCGCCGAGATGGACCGTCACGTTGTCATAGCCGAGTTCTTCGAGCCGGGCTCGCGCCCCCCCCGCCAGAAAGGGGATGCGCTCCACCGTGTAGACCTGGGCTGCGCAACGGCTTAGGACCGCCGCGGCATACCCGGAGCCTGTGCCGATCTCCAGCACCCGTTCCCCGCCGAGCAACTCGAGCGCCTCGATCATGTAGGCGACAATATAGGGCTGGGAGATGGTCTGCCCCTCGGCGATGGGAAGCGGGCCGTCGTCGTAGGCGAAGAGTTCCATGCCCAAAGGGAGAAACGCCTCCCTGGGGACTTCACGCATCGCCTTCATCACGGCGGCATCGCGGATTCCCCGGGCAGCTAGATGTTCGCTCAACATCCGCTCCTTCCTTGCCTCCATCGCTCTTTTAGGGTCGACTGTCATACCCCCCTCCCAAGGTGCAAATGGTACCATACCGCAACCGGCAGACAACCTCGGCGAGCCTTACAGTAACAGCCGGCTTTCAACAGCCGCGATGCTGACACCAGATGCCCCTTCGCAGTATTTGCAAAAATTAATATTAAACCAAAACGTCTAACAATCAACCTGTTGACTCTTTTTGGAGGTGGGCGTAGACTTAAACCATAAGAGAGATGTTCTTTGAAATAGCTCTGGAGTACAGGTACAGAGGTAGCATGAGGTACCCTGATTATTCCACACTTCATGATTTCCCAGGTTCCAGACGTGGTGCGCAATTCCCTGAAGTATGAGGAATTACCTAAAGCGTCTTCCGGGGAGATGCTTTACAAAAGAGCGTGGTCTCACCAGCCTCTACGGTACTTTGGAGCTCATAACTGGCGCTTAAGGAGATCAAGCCGATTGGCCTATAATAATCACATCCGCCATGCGCGTTTCAACCGCTTCAAAAAGGGGGAAGAAACGGAGTGCACCGGGTGACATGGTCAGTATAAAGCATGCCGCAACGACACATCCTGAAGTCCTTCCCACCGACGGATATGTGTAAAGGATTCTCCGTGGTTAAGTGCCAGTTATCCTTTTCGGAAAAGGCCCAGCAAATTTGCTGGGCCTTTTTTCGTTTCGTGCGGGGTGGCACGGTCCTCCAGCCGGCACCGTCGGGCACCTTGCGGAACCTTACAAGATCTCTGGTAGAAGTGGACGCCCTCTCGGGCGCTGCCGGTTCCTTAGAGGGAGCAGGAGCATAGGAGAATTGAGCGGGAGTTATTCAAATGGCGCGCAGTCAAGTGCAGGGAATGATCAGGGTGCTATACTAGGGTGGCTTTACAGCAATCTAACGCTAGACGGAGGTAGCCATGCCACGAGGTGCCAGAATTACCATGGAGGAAAAGGGACAAATGGCGGTCCGGAGCCTGGAGCCTTACCTGCCCAAGGGCGGTCTCAAGGATGGAACCGTATGCAAGGGGTGCGGCATAGTCTACCGCAGCAAGAGATGGCAGATTGAAACCATACCCGGTGCACATACCGGCGAGGTGTTGTGCCCCGCCTGCCAGCGCATCCAGGGGGAGGACCCGGCGGGGGTGGTGACGCTGTCCGGCCCTTACCTGGCGCAGCACAGGGAGGAGATACTTAACAGTATCAAGCAGCAGGAGTCCAAGCATCGCGAGAAGAACCCGCTGGGGCGCATCATGGAGATAAAAGAGGAGAACGGCCAGATCACCTTAACCACGACCGAGGACAAGCTGGCCCAAAAGATAGGACGGGAAATCTATAAATCGCAAAGAGGCGAGTTGCACTACCAGTGGAGCCACGACCAGCACATGGTCAGGGTGGAGTGGAAGCGTTAGCCTCGGCTCTCCGTTTCTTCAACTACCGGATGTAAAAAGCCCCCCTTGCCGCGGCAAGAGGGGCTTTCGTTTGTTTATCGCCTGCGCAGCGGGTCGAAAAGATATTCCAGCCCGTTCACCTTCACCTCGTAGATGCACTGCAGCATGCTGCCAAGCTCCCCTTCGGGGAAGCCCTTTTGGCGCATCCACACCAGGTAAGGCTCCGGGAGATCCACCAGGAGGGTTCCCCGGTACTTCCCGTAGGGCATGGTCGTGTTCGCCAACCGGAGCAGGTACCTGCGGTCAGGGACCAGATCCTCCAAGTGTTACCCCTTGAGTTTTGCCTTCAGCAGGTCGCCCAGGGTACCCATCCCCTTCGGTGCTTCGGAGACGGTCTTTTTGTAGGCGTCCATGGTTTCGGCCTGCTCCTGCTCGGCGCGGCTCACCGAGGCAAGCGACAGCGAAATTCTTCTCTGCTCGCGGTCCACCCCTTCAACCTTCACCTCGACTTCCTGCCCTTCGGCGAGGACCTCGCGCGGGTGCTGGATCCTCTTGCCGGCGCCGAGCTTGGAGATGTGAATCAGGCCGTCGACACCGCTTCCCAGCGTGACGAAGGCGCCGAACGGGGTGAGACGTGCCACCTTGCCGTTCTGGTAAGACCCTTCCGGGAAGGCGCTCGCCGCCTCTTCCCAGGGGTCGGCCAGGGTGTCCTTGAGGGAGAACGAGATGCGGTTCTTCTCCCAGTCAATCCCCTTCACCACGACTTCCACTTCCTGCCCGACCGACAACACGTCGCTTACGTGATTCACCCGGGCCCAGGCCACCTCAGAAACCGGCAGCAGCCCCTCCACTGCCCCGATGGAGACGAAGGCGCCGAAATCGCGCAGCGAGGTTACGGTCCCCTTGACGCGATCGCCTACCTTCAGGGTCTCTTTCAAGGCATCCTTTTGCTGTTGCAGTTCTTCTTCCAGCAATGCACGGTGCGAGACAACTATATTGCGGCCGTTTTCCGCGTACTCCACGATCTTGAAGGAGATCTGCCTCCCGATGAAGGAAGCGGTATCCTCGACCCTTCTCAGGGCGATCTGCGAGAACGGGCAGAAGGCGCGCGAACCGGCGACCTTCACCTCGAAGCCGCCTTTGACCTCTTTCTCCACGGTGCCTTCGACCGGGATGCCAGCTGCGTAGGCCTCTTCGAGCTGCGCGTTGCCGGCGGACTGGCCGCTTGCTGCCCCGATCTTGGTGGTGAAGCGCATTTCGTTGTTGCGCGACGAGATGAACCAGGCGGTGACCTTGTCGCCGACCTTGACGCTCACGTTGCCTTCGGCATCGGTCAGTTCCTTTATGTCCAGGACCCCTTCGCCCTTGCGACCGGTGTCCAGGAAGACCCAGTCCTTGGTGATCTTGAGGACAGTCGCCTCAACCTTGGAGCCCGGCTCGAGGCGCCCTGCATCCTTCTGGCTGCGCTCGAACAAGTCGGCAAAGCTTTCCTCTTCCGTCTCCATCTCATCCCTGTTTTCGTTATCCATTTAAGTGACCTCATCGACGTTTTTGTTGCGCTTTCGCAACCCGTGGAGCATACAGGTGACCCCGCACCCTTGTCAACCACGTTTGAGCAGACAGTGGCCGACTTTTGGCACTATTAAACAAGTGAATTGAAGCAGGCCCACGGGAACATGCTCATGAAATTAAAGTTACTGCTACGATCCTCCGATAGGTTCTTTGATGCTTGAGGAAAACATCATGGCTATAACAGGGGGAAACAGCATGGGCGTCTTGGTCTGCTACGACGACTTCACCTACGATGTGGTCACCGACTTTCATCTCGACTACCTGGTATCCACCGGATCCATTGTCGGATTCGACCGTTCAGAAAAGTGGGTCAAGCAGGAAGAGGCAATACCAGTGCCCCCTCCGGCCACAGCGACCAAGGCTGAGCACTCGGCTTAATTCGACTCCCTATATGACAGGGATAGCAGTTGCCTATGCCTTCTCGGAGCGTTGCGCAGCTCTCCCCTGATCCTGCCGCCAAAAACACCCCTTGCCGCACTATCACACAATCAACACCTGCGCAACGCCACCCGTTCGCCCTGCCGCCCCCTCCGTCAAAGCATTGCCTTCGGGCAACCAGATTTAAGTTATGGTAACATCTCCGGGTGCATGGCCATGAAAACCGCAGCAATGGAGGTGCTATGAACGTGCCGGCGGCGCTGAAACGGATCACAGACCAGGTGTGGGAACTACCGGTGAGTTATAAGGAGGGGATGCTGGTCCCGGCCCGAATCTTTGCCTCGGAGAAGTTGATCCGGGAGATGGATGCGGGCGTTTTCGAACAGGTGAGCAACGTCGCCACGCTCCCAGGCATCCAGAGATACGCCTACTGCATGCCTGACGGCCACTGGGGCTACGGCTTTCCCATAGGGGGGGTAGCCGCCATGGACCCCGGGACCGGCGTCATCTCCCCGGGAGGGATCGGCTTCGACATCAACTGCGGCATGCGGCTGGTATTGACCAACCTGACGGCCGAGCAGGTCCTTCCCAAGTTGCATCAGCTTGTCGATCGCCTCTTCGCCAGGATACCCACCGGCGTCGGATGCCATGGGTTCGTGAAGCTGAAGCCCGACGATTTCCGCTCCTTAGTGCAGCAGGGTTCGCGCTGGTGCTTGAAAAACGGCTTCGCCACCCAGCATGACCTGGAGATGACCGAGGAGGAAGGCTGCTTTTCCGGCGCCGACGCATCGCACGTAAGCGACAAGGCGGTAGAGCGCGGCTACAACCAGCTCGGCACACTGGGAAGCGGCAACCACTACTGCGAGGTACAGGTGGTCAAGCCCGAGAACGTCATGGATGCGGAGCTCGCCGCCGCCTTCGGGCTCACCACGGTGCCGAACCAGGTGGTGGTCATGTTCCATTGTGGCAGCAGGGGCTTCGGTCACCAGGTGGCCACGGACTACCTGAAGCTATTCCTCTCGGTCATGGGGCGCAAGTACGGCATCAAGATCGTCGACCGCGAACTTGCCTGCGCCCCTTTTCACTCGCCCGAGGGCCAAGCGTACTTCAGCGCGATGAAGTGTGCGGTCAACATGGCCTTTGCCAACCGGCAGGTGATCCTGCACCGGATCAGAGAGGTGTTCTCCGACATGTTCCACGCCTCGCCCGACGAGCTCGGGCTGCGCATGGTGTACGACGTCGCGCACAACACGGCAAAGCTGGAAAGACACGAGATAAACGGGACGAGGAAGGAACTCCTGGTGCACCGCAAGGGATCGACCCGCGCCTTCGGCCCTGGCGCGGCGGGGCTACCCTCCTGTTATGCCAAGACCGGTCAACCCGTCATCATAGGGGGGAGCATGGAGACCGGCTCCTATCTGCTGGCGGGGATGCAAACGGGCGCCGACGCCTTCTTCACCACCGCCCACGGCAGCGGCAGGACCATGAGCAGGCATGAGGCGAAGAAAACCTTCAGGGGCGACAAGTTGCAGCGTGACATGGAGGCCCGGGGAATCTACGTCCGTACCGACTCTTTCGGCGGCTTGGCCGAGGAGGCCGGGCCTGCCTACAAGAACATCGACGAGGTCGTGGAAGCGACCGAGCTTGCGGGGTTGAGCAAGAGGGTCGCGCGCCTGGTTCCCATCGGCAACATCAAGGGGTGATCCTGCAGAAACAGGGGACCCGCAGGGGGAAAGCGATGCCGTACCAATATCGCGGTGACATAGCCTATGCCGACGTCGCTTTCGACGCCTGGGCTGAAACGCTCGAAGAGCTCTTCCGGGATGCGGCGCGGGCAACCGTGCAGGTGATGGCGGAAAACCTGGATGGCATCAGGCTGACGCAGACTGTGGAAGTCAAGCTCACCCAGGAAAACGAGGAGATGCTGCTGTTCGACTTCCTGAACGAGCTGATCTTCTACAAGGACGCCAAAAGGCTGCTCCTTATTCCTGCCGAGTTGACCATCTCTCGGAGCGATAGCGGCGTGGAACTGCGCGGCACGCTGCAGGGCGAGGAGATAGACCCGGCGAGACACGAAATGAGCACCGACGTAAAAGCTGTGACGATGCTGAGATACGCCGTGAGAAAGACCAGCGAAGGCTGGCATGCGACGGTGGTTCTGGACGTCTGAAGGGAGAAGCTACTCGACAGTGTAGGATGGGTCGACGATACGTTCGCTGCGGCATACAGGGCAGCGCCCTGGTTTTCCCAGGCGATCCCGTTTCCGAAAAGAAAAACCGCACTCCAGGCAGCAAGGAGGTGTCACCACCAGCCTGCTGCGGAGTGCGGCCTTTATGTGCTCCAGGTGCTCCAGCACCTCTTTCTCGCCAATCCCTACCTGCCCCGAAATCTCCCTGGCCGTCATGTTCTCACCGGACAGCAGCGAAACGATCTCGTGGCGCAGCGTTTCGCGCCGGTCCTGGGGCACGCGCGGCTCTTTGGGCCTGCTCCTCATAGCCCAGTCAGCACCAGCTTATTGACCACATCGTTCACCCCCAACACGTACCACACGTCCGACTCCGCCGCCCTCTTGTTGTTCGGGGTTGGCACCGTCCCCTCCAGGGTGACCACGCCGTCCCGGCTGTGGACTGAGATCTGGGAGGCGTTCACCAGCGGGTCCTTCTCGAGCACGATCCGGATCAAGTCGACCAGCTCTCCATCCTGCTCCTCGGCATTGGAGAAGAGGTCTATTCCGTTCACTACGTCGCGGCTGCCGGGAACCCACCAGGCGAGGACCCCCGCCAAGCGCTTGTGGGAGATGCTCTCGGCGACGCCGTTTAGCACCACCACGCCGTCATTAACCTCCACCTCGAAGCAACGCTCCTCCTGCACCGACCGCACCGGTTCCAGCGCCTGTTTTACCAGCGCCCGGACCGAATAGGACCTGAAGGCAGGCTCGCTGGTGAGGGCGTTGCAGACATGGTCGCGAATGGCACCGTCCTCCATCGGTTCAGAAGGCTCAACCCGCAGCCGGTCCACTATCCCGGATACGGGGGAAGGCTTCGCGGCTATCTCCAGCGCGATCTTCTTGGCGGCGATCCCGCCGACCTCACCTGAGATGGTCACCACGCCATCGGCATAGCTCAGGTCAATGGGATGGTTGTGCAGGTTCACCCTCGGTTCGCGCTCCAATGCGGCGCGGATGGTGCCGATGACCTCGTCCTCTCTTATCATGATGATCCCCCTTTCGTAGCTTAATCCAGAAATGGCTGTACGCAATCAGCTGATTTGACTGGTTTTTAGGCGGGAGCAAAACACATTAACGAGAACAACGCGCAAACGGATAGATTGTATCACGGGGAAAAGGGTTGTCGAACGGGAGGGAGGGGCGGGGAAAGAGGGGAAGGGGCGGCTGGCGCCGCCCCAGTTGGTCACATGATACGGTTGAGAAAGGACTGGATCCTTTCGTGTTCCATCTGATTGCTGAAGAAGTCCTCGGGGGTCCCCTGGGCGACGAAGGATCCCTTCTCCATGAAGATGACCCTGTCTGCCATCTCTTTGGCAAACCCCATCTGATGGGTGACGATGATCATGGTCATCCCCTCCTTGCCCAGCGACCGGATGGTGTCGAACACCTCGCCGATCAGCTCAGGGTCGAGGGCAGAAGTGGGCTCGTCGAAAAGCATCAGCTTCGGCCGCATGGCCAGCGCCCGCGCTATGGCGACGCGCTGCTTCTGCCCCCCCGACAGGGTCGCCGGGTAGACATCGCGCTTGTCGGATAGCCCCACCTTCGCCAGCATGTCCAGCGCAATCTCCCGGGCAGCTTGGGGGGACTTCTTCTGCACGGTGAGCGGCCCCTCCATCACGTTGCCGAGGACGGTCATGTGCGGGAAGAGGTTGAAGTGCTGGAACACCATGCCGATCTCGGAGCGAAGCTCGCAGATCTTCGCCGGAGCGTCCAGGTGGCGTCGCCCGTGCTTGCTCTTCACGTAGCCGATCTCGTTCCCCTCGAAGGTTATGGTCCCTTCCTCTATCTCCTCGAGGAAGTTCACCGAGCGCAGCAACGTCGACTTTCCCGACCCGGAAGGGCCTATGATCACCACGATTTCACCTGGGCAGACGTCGAGGTCAACGCCGTTGACCGCGGTCAGCGCGCCGAAACGCTTGGTGATCCCTTTAAGGCTTAAAAGCGGTTGGTTAGCGGTTTTCATAGATGCCGGCCCTGAATTCGATCTTCTCGAAAATGAAGGTGAAGATGGTGGTGAAGAGGAGGTAGATGATCGCGGCCAGAATCAGCGCGGTCACGTTGAAATAAGCGTTGAACATCTGGTCGGCGGAGCGCATCAGTTCCACCATGGCGATGGTGGAGACCAGCGCAGTGTCCTTGATGAGCGCTATGAACTCGTTGCCTATGGGGGGCATGAGCCGCTTGTAGGTCTGCGGAATGATTACCCGGCGCATCGCCTGCCAATAGCTCATGCCGATGGCCTTGGCGGCTTCCATCTGTCCGTGCTCGATGCTCTGGATGCCGCCGCGGATGATCTCTCCCAGATAAGCGGAGTAGTTGAGGCCCAGGCCCAGGATGGCGGCTGTGAAGGGTTTGAAGGTGATGCCGAGAGACGGAAGGCCGTAGTAGATGAAGAAGAGCTGCAGCAGAAGCGGTGTGCCACGGAAGAGCCAGATGAAAAACCAGCAGAGTCCGGAGACCGGCTTGAAGGGGCTGATGCGCCCCAAAGCGATCAATAGGCCTCCCAGGGGGGATATCACGATGATGCAAACGACCAGCGTGATCGTCATCACCGCCCCCTTCAAGAGTTGCGGCAGGAAGCGAAGGCAGTCCTCGATGAATACTTGGTACCGCGGCTTCTGCTCCTTCTTGACCGACTCCAGGAAGTTGAGCGCCTCGCTGTTGTCCGGGTAGACGGCGAGAACCTCCTGGGCGCTGGCGCTGGCGGCCTTCATATCCTTGAGAGCGAACTGAAGCCTCGCTATCTGCATCCGGCTCCTGACGAAGGCGCCGCTGTCGTCACTTTTGTCCAGCTTGACCTTCTGCAGGATGGCGATGGCTGCTGGAAGATCTCCACTTCCCATCGCATCGTTGGCGTCACTAAAGATCTGGTCGTAGTCCACGGCGTAGCAGGCCTGGACCAGGAGGAGAAACACGCATGAAAAAAGCAGGATCGTTTTTTTCGAGATCCTGCCGGGGAAAAGTCTCATCGGCACACCTGAATTGTTAGCTGTAACGGTTCCCCTCCCCGTTTCCGGGGAGGGGAATGTTCGGTCTTATTTCCACTTCTTCGGGTTGGTGATGTCCGCGCCGAACCATTTCTTCGAGATCTTGGCCATGGTCCCGTCCTTGACCATGCCGTCCAGGGTCTTTTGCACCGCCTGGCGCAGCTCTACGTCCTCCTTGCGGAAGGCGACGCCGAACGGCTCCTTGGTGATGTTGCCGGGGATGACCTGGAACTTGCCGGGGCGCTTGGCGATGAAGTCGCGGCCGGTGGCGTCGTCGATGACGACCGTGTCAAGACGCTTGGACTCGAGATCCAGCAGCGCCTTGGGGTTGTCCTCGTACTCACGCACTTCGGCAGGGGCTGCCGGGAGTTTCTTGACGGCTTCCACGGCGGACGAACCTTTCTGAACCCCTACCCTGGCCCCCTTCAGGTCTGCGAGCTTCTTGAACTTCTTCTCGCCGAAGCGCACTACCGCCACCTGACCGTCCATCTTGTAGGGCTTGGTGAAGGCCACTTCCTTCTTACGGTCTTCGGTGATGGTCATCCCGTTCCAGATGCAGTCGAACTTCTTGGAGTTGAGCGCGTGCATGACGCCGTCCCAGGCGGTCGGCTGCCATTTGATCTTTATGCCCAGGCGTTTGCCTACCTCTTCCGCGGCGTCGATGTCGAAACCGACCAGCTGTCCTTTGTCGTTACGGTATCCCATGGGAGGGAAGGCATCGTCCAGGCCGATGGTGAGGGTGCCCTCTTTTTTAACCCTTTTGAATGATCCGTCGGCAGCAAAAGCCGAAACGGTCAGCGTGAGTAACAGCAAGGAGGAGAGGATTGCCAAGATCTTTTTCACGTTTACGCTCCTTTTCTTTCCTGTATTGGGGTGCGGCTTAGAAAATTTTGATGTTAGCAAACAGGGGTTTGGACCGGCGGATTATTACAGAATATGGGGAAACCGTCAAGCAGGTATTGGTGATGCGGTCAGACCGCCCGACAGGGTGCCGCACTATGACAAATAACATGAAAGATCCGTCAGATACAGTATTGGGCCGGTACCGTATACCATGTTGCCCCCAATTTCCCAACACAGTATAATGCCGATAGTCTGATAGCTGTTAGTTGAAAGGATGCAACGGGGCTTTAGCAAATGTGCAAGAAGATATTCATAGCGGCGACAGGGCAGCACTGCGGCAAGACGACCATCAGCCTGTCCTTGCTGCACCTGGCCAAGAAGAAATACGCCCGCGTCGGCTTCATCAAGCCGATCGGCCCCAAGGTTTTCATGCTGGACGGGGTGGAGATGGACATGGATGCGGCGCTGATTGCCTCTGTGTACGGGATGGAAGCTGACCGGGCGCTGATGTCGCCCGTGGTGCTGGGCAAGGGTTACACGAAAAGGTACCTTTCAGGCGAGATCAGCCCTGAGGCGCCGCTGGAAAGCATAAAGAAAGCGTGCCGCGAGCTTGAGGCCAAGAACGACTTCCTGATCATCGAAGGTTCAGGGCACGGCGGCGTGGGCTCGGTGGTCGGCGTCAACAACGCACAGATCGCCCGCACTCTCGGCGCACCGGTCATCATGGTGGCAAGCGGCGGGATAGGATGCGTGATCGATTCGGTCCAGTTGAACCTCTCGCTGTTCCAGCAGCAGGGAGCGGAGGTCAAGCTGGTCCTGGTGAACAAGCTTCTACCGAACAAGCGGGAAGAGACACTCGCTTTCCTGCGCAGCTTCTTCGAGAGCCGTCAGCAGCAGGTAGCGGGAGCCTTCGACTACTCCCGCACCCTGGCGAACCCGACCCTCCTCGACCTCTCCAAGCTGCTGAAACTGCCACTCCAGGGGGACCAGCAAGGGAAGAACCGGATCATCCACAACATCCAGCTCGGCGCCGCATCCTCCCAGCGCGTCATCGACACACTGAAGGATTCGACGCTACTGATCACCACCAGTTCCCGCGACGAACTGATAGTCACCACGTCGGCACTGTACAATATCCCGGCCTACCGGCAAAAACTGGCCGGATTGGTGATCCCGGGGATCGCCCCCATCTCCGCCATCAGCCAGAAGATCCTGGACGACAGCAACATCCCTTACATCAGAACACTGCAGAACACGGCGGAGGTTTTCATAACCCTCTCCGAGCACGTCTCGAAAATAACCGCGGACGACGAGGAGAAGATCAACCTGATCAAGTCCACAGCCGAAAGTGTCTTCGACTTCGACGTCATCGATGCGATGAGCCGCTAAAAAAAAGCCGGTGCAGGGCTCTGCCCCCACCGGCTTCCTGCTTCATCTCTATCGCAAAATCCCAGTTCCTATTCCCGCATGTCGGCTAAAGCGTCATAGATGCCATAGGGGGTCGATTCGACCACCTGAACCGGCTTGCCCAACTCCCGCTCCAGGTCGTCCACCGTCAGGTCGTCAAGAAACACCCCCTCACCCTCCTTCAGCATCACGTCGGGAACCAGCACCAAATCTCCCAGCTCTACCCCCTGCAGCGCGGAAATTATGTCCCTGCCGCAGACAAGCCCTGTCACGGTGACCGATGGTCCAAACAGCCTGTTCTTCACAGCAACGGCGACGACGGAAGCGCCGGTCGCCTGCGAGAGCTGCGCCAGAAAACCCGAGAGGTAGTTGTAGGGCGACTCGCCAGTGACCACGGTGACCCGCGCGCCCGGTACCGGCTCTGCCTCCTCGAGCACCTGCTCCGCCTCCGACAGGAAAAGAGGGATCATGCCCACGCCGTTTTCCAACTGGGGAAGATCGCCGTAGCTCTCCAAAGGGGGAAATGGAATCTCACCCTTGATGTAAAACTCGTCGGAGAGAAAAAGAAATGGCTCTCCGAGCCTCTCCTCCAGAAGCCGCGCCTTGCTGCTCCATTCACCGATGAAGGAGGCCGCGAACTCCTTCGTCAAGGGGGTAAGCGGCGGCAAGTGCTTCCTGTGCTCGGTGAGCCCCACCGGAACGACGGCCAGCGAGGCGACCGCCGGATGCATCGAGGCGAGATTCTCTACGGTGCGGGCAAAAGCCTCGCCGTCGTTCCAACCTGGGCAGAGCACAACCTGGGTGTGCATCGTTATCCGCGCTTCGGCCAGTTCCTTCATCACATCGAGGATGGGAAGTATTCCGCTTTTGCCGAGCAGTTCCTCCCTTAGTTTCGGATCGGTTGCGTGAACGGAGATGTAGAGCGGAGACAGGTGCTGCTCCTTGATACGGTCAAGCTCGACACGGCCGATGTTGGCCAGCGTCACGTAATTTCCGTAAAGAAAGGAAAGGCGGTAATCCTCGTCCTTGACGTAGAGCGGGCCGCGAAGCCCCTTGGGGAGCTGGTGCACGAAGCAGAAGACGCAGTTGTTGCCGCAGCGGGCTGGAAGAGGGGCCTCGAAGGAGAGCCCCAGCGGTTCCCCCTCCTCCCGCTCTACCTCCAGCTCCCAAAACTCTCCGTCTGCCTTTTCCAGTTCGAGATCGAGCAGGTCGTCGGCCGAATGGTAGTTGTAATCAATGACGTCGCGCAGCGGGTGACCGTTCACCGATATCAGCCGGTCTCCCGGCTCGATTTCAAGTTCCTCGGCGATGCTTCCCGGCATCACCCTGTCGACAATAAGGCCTGACATCCACTTCCTCCTGTTTCGCTTCCCGTTGGCGGGTCCTGCAAACCGGCACTAAGGAATCCTTTCATCAGCTTTGCGGCACCGGACACCTCTCAGGAGCGCAAGCACCAATCATATGAGGAGAAGGAGGATTTTGGCAACAGATAAAAAAAGGCAGCCGGCTCTTTGGAGCCGGCTGGAGATGGAGAGGTTTTCACCCGCTAGACCTTGGCCGCTTTGAATTGTATTAATTCTTAGGCGGACTGGATCTATCGGTGGGGTTGGCTGAGTAATTACTGGTGCAGACGAAACACGCCGTCTACTGAGGTGATGCTGCAGATGGCATGCTTATAAATGAGTATATCGCCGTGAACTTCCATGAGAACGGAAAAATTGTCGAAGGATTTGATGTGCCCCTCAAGCTTCTCACCGGACATTAGTTGCACCAAGACCTTTACGCGCTCCTTGCGAGACTGGTTCAGATATTGGTCCTGGATGTTAAAAGGCGTTTTCGGCATGATTCCGCTCCCTTACGCAAGAAATTCAATCACATGTCCAAGGATAGTAGCAAAACTTCCGGGATATTCAAGCCAATAAATATCTTTTTCCCTGCCAAACCATGTCATCTGCCGTTTAGCGTATCGCCTCGTGTCTCTTTTTATGAGGGTAACTGCTTCATCCAGCGTCATTTCCCCTGCCAGAAAGGCAGTGACTTCCTTGTAGCCGATCGAGCCCATCGATTTCAGCTCCCGCCCATACCCCGCCGCCAGTAGCGAACGGACCTCCTCGACCAGCCCGGCTTCGAGCATCTTCTCGACCCTGAGGTCTGTGCGGCGGTACAGTTCCCCCCGGTCCACTCTGATGGCCATTTTGAGCGCGTCGTAGTTGGCCTCCGAGAAGGCATGCTCCGAGCGGTAGGCCGAGATGGGGCGGCCGGTCTGCAGGTACACCTCCAGCGCCCTTATCAGGCGAACCCTGTCGTTTGGGTACAGGTGCTCTGCCGTCTCCGGGTCGACCAGCGACAGGCGCCTCATGAGCTCCTCGCCCGGCACGTCGTCGAACTGCCGGCGCAACTCAGGGTCCCCTGTCGGAGAGTCCACCAAGCCATGCAGCAGCGCGCGAATGTACAGCCCGGTCCCGCCGACAACGATAGCCTTCTTCCCCCTGCGCTCGATGTCGGCGATGGCAGCGGCGGCCTCGCGCCTGAAATCCGAGGCGGTGAAGTCCTGGTCCGGGTCTAATATGTCGATCAGATGATGGGGAACACGGGCCAAGTCTGCAGCGGAGGGCTTCGCCGTACCGATATCCAACCTGCGATAGACCTGCATGGAATCAGCGTTGACGATCTCTGCGCCGATCTCCTCCGCCAGTTTCAGCGCGAGATCGCTCTTGCCGGAACCGGTGGGTCCTCCAAGGACGATGAGCTTGATCTTCTTGTCGTTATTCTGCAACAGGTGCCTCACTTATACTTAACGGGTCGACACCGCTAGATTCTCTTGAACATCTTCTCCACCTCGGCGAGCGTGAGGGTCTGCATCACCGGCCTGCCGTGCGGGCAGTTGCTGGAGAAATCCGTCTCATCCATCTGCTTGAAAAGTGCCGCTATCTCCACCTGGCTCAGGGTACGCCGGCCCCGCACCACGCTGTGGCAGGCAATCCGCGCTAGCAGGTCTTCCTGGATGTCGCTGAAGGCACGGCTGCGGCTGAGGCTTCCCAGCTCCTCGAGGATATCCCGAATCGTGTCCAGATACCGCGTCGCCGACAGTACCTGTGGGACGCCCTTCAACAGCCAGGTATTCCCCCCGAACTCCTCGAACTCGAAACCAAGCCTGGCGAGCTCGGCCTGGTGTTCCCGCAGCACGGCCGATTCCCGGAAAGAAAATTCCATGGTCTCAGGAAAAAGGAGCCCCTGGCTGTCTACCTCCCTACCGGCGAACTGTCCTTTCAATTTTTCGAACGCCACCCGCTCGTGGGCTGCATGCTGGTCGATGAGGATGAGATCGGTGCCCCTTTGGCAGAGGATATAGGAGGCGTTGAACTGCCCGATGACGCCGAGCGACGAGAAGTACCCCGTTGCAGGCGGTTCTGGATCAGAAGCCTCCTCGCGCTCCTGGACCGGAGCCGGCGCGGCTCCGCGGGTATACGACGGCGCATCCTTCGCAGCTGCAGATCCCTGGTACTGTGGTCGAAGCGGCGGCTGCGGCCTCGGCTGAAAATTCACCAGGAGCTCTCTTACCTCTGCCACCCGTGCCTCGCTTACCGATGGCTGCGTCTGAGTTCCGGCAATCGGGTCCTGGGACGTCAGCGCCGGCCGGGGCTGTGGCGTCGCGGGGAGCGCACCCTGCACAGCCTCCGTAGAGGGAACCGGTCGCGGCGCTCCCGTCGAAGTCTCCCCAGAGCGCGTTGCGACGGGCGCTGCAGTTCGCTTTAGCCACGGCGTTTCCTTGAGCACCGACTCCACCGCGTTCTGAATGGCATCATGGACTCTTCCCTGCTCCCTAAAGCGAACCTCGTGCTTGGTAGGGTGCACGTTCACATCGACTTCGCCAGGTGCGATCTCTATGAAAACCGCGACGACGGGGTAGCGGCCGCGTTCCAGGAAGTTACGGTACGCCTGGAGGATGGCGTGCTGCACCACCTTGTCCTTGATGAAGCGTCCATTTATGTAGGTATACAGGTGGCTCCCCGCACTGCGGCTGCACTCCGGCGCCGCCACCAGTCCGCTCACCTTGAGCCCCCCCTCCTGGTAGGAAACCGGGTACAGAAACGAAGCGATGGAGCGCCCCAGCATGGTGGCAACCCGCTCCCTCAGATCCGCGTCCAGCGCGCGGAAAACGACCTTGCCGTCATTTTTGTAGGTGAAGCGGACCTCCGGCCTGGAGATGGCGAGGCGGGTCAGCAACTCACCGACGTGCCCCCCCTCCGTTTCAGCGCTTTTCATGAATTTGAGCCGCGCCGGCGTGTTGAAGAAAAGGTTCCTGACAGAGATAACGGTACCTACCGCCATGCCGCATTCCTTCACTTCCTTGATCCGTCCCCCTTCGGCGTAGATCTCCGTCCCCTCGACCGAGTCGCTGGTCCGGGTGGAGATGGTGAGTCGGGAAACAGAGGCGACAGATGGCAGCGCCTCCCCCCGGAAGCCAAGGGTGCAAAGGGAAAAGAGATCTTCGTCAGTCGCGATCTTGCTGGTCGCATGCCGCTCCAGGGCGAGCAGGGCATCGTCCCGGGACATGCCGCAGCCGGTGTCGGAGACCTTTATGAGCCGTCTTCCGCCTGACTCTATCTCGACTACGACTTCCTTGGACCCTGCGTCAAGGGCATTTTCCACCAGTTCTTTCGCTACTGAGGCGGGACGCTCCACCACCTCTCCCGCGGCGATCTTGTTGGTCAAATTCTCAGGGAGAATGCGTATTTTCGTTGCCAAGCAGTTCCTCTCAAAAGCGTAGTTGGGTGAGCCAAGATACCTTAACCCGCGCCTGTTTGTAAATCCAAGATTGGGTTCCCCTGTTCTGCGCGTCCTTGGGTCCGTTGCAGCAATAATAAAGAATGCTATAACCTCAAACATGAAAAATATCTCATCGTTAAAAATACTTTCACTGACAGTAGGGATCCTGACAGTGGCGCTCTGCTCCGCGTACGCAGCCTCCTCACCGTTCACCCACTCTCCCCCCTCCTATCTCATCCAGATCAACGGTCACGTCTATAAGGAAAGAAACGCCCACATACGCCGCCCGCCTGCAAGCCTCACCAAGATCATGACCGCACTGATCGTAATGGAAAGTTGCAACCTCGACGAAGTAGTGGTAGTCAGCCGTGGCGCCGCAAGGGAAACAGGAAGCAGGATTGGCCTTAGAAAAGGAGAAAAACTGACAGTACGGGACCTGCTCGCTGCTACGCTCATGGCCTCAGCCAACGACGCCTGCCGAGCACTTGCCGATCATGTATGTGGCAATCAAAAAACTTTCGTGTTAAAGATGAACGCCCGGGCGCGTGCGCTTCAGCTGCGAGACACCCGCTTCACCAACGCCTGTGGGCACGACAACGCCGGGCTATACACGACGGCCCACGACCTGGTGCTCCTGACCGAGAAGGCTATGCAAAAGCCGCTGTTCGCACAACTTGTCGCCAGGAAGGACATGCGTATCCGCACGCTGAACAGCAAGCGCTCCTACTACATCAGGAACAAGAACCGCCTCATCGGGCGCTATCCCGGTGCAATCGGCGTGAAGACAGGCACGACGCCCAACGCTGGGCAGTGCCTTGTCGCAATGGCCGAGCGTGAGGAGCGGAAGGTGTTGCTTGTTATCATGCGCGCCAGAAATCGGTGGTGGGTAGCCCCCGCCATGCTCGACGCGGCGTTTGCGGCAGAGTCCGCAACGATCGACGAAAATCCCGACAACACCCATGAAAGCAACAGCAGGAGATCAGATGAGGCATTACCGGAAGGAACTCTGGTTCCAGATTAAGTCCAGGCGCGGCTTCGTAAACATCACCTCGGACATCGAAGCGGCACTGCTGGAAAGCGGGATAAAGGAAGGGCTCCTGCTCTGCAACGCCATGCACATTACGGCCAGCGTCTTCATAAACGACGACGAATCCGGACTACATCAGGATTTCGAGCAATGGCTGGAAGGGCTGGCGCCGGAAAAGCCTCACTCCCGCTACCGGCACAACACAGGAGAGGACAACGGCGATGCGCATCTCAAGAGGACCATCATGGGGCGGGAAGTGGTGGTTGCGGTCACAGGCGGAAAGCTGGATCTGGGGCCTTGGGAACAGGTTTTTTACGGAGAATTCGACGGCATGCGCAGGAAGCGGGTTCTGATCAAGATCATCGGAGAGTGAAAGGGGCTATTGCGCCGTAAACCTCACTACCAGGACCGTTATGTCGTCAGGCTGCGGATCAGGCTGCCTTGTGAGCGCAATGAGACGATCCACCGTATCCAGCGCGCTCTCCTCTCCAGTAACCTGTTCTGCGATTATCTCGTTGGTCAACTCAAGCTGCGGATTCGCGTCGATCAGTCCGTCGCTGTAAAGTAACAGCACATCCCCCTTCTCGAACTGAATACGTCCTTCCTGGTAAATCTCGCCCCCCTGTACCCCCAGAGGAAGCCCACGTGGAGACAGTGTCTCCACCGCACCGTTGGCTCTCCTGACAAAAACATAGCCGTGACCGCAATCTACGAAGGAAAGGGTGCGCGTGACAGAATCGAGCTGGGCATGAAAAAGGGTGACGAAGCTCTCAGAGTTCTCCAGATCCTCGTTGAGCGCCTGTTCCGCCAAGTGCACAGCCTGTGCCGGCGCATTGTACAGGGTGACCGCATGGAGCGCGGCCCTGACCGTCGCCATGAGCATGGCAGCCGCCATACCCTTGCCCATAACGTCTCCGAGCGTGAGGTTGAACATGGTTGGGGTCACCTGCTGCCAATCGTAGAAGTCCCCTCCCACCTGCTTCGCCGGCAGACACCTGGCGCTGACATCGAAGCCTGGGATTTCCGGATAATTGCGCGGCAATAACTTTGCCTGGATTTCAGCAGCATAGACGAGTTCCAGTTGCAGTTGATAACGGCGCAACTCACTTTCCCTGAGGTCTGCCTCAGCTTTTTTTCGCTGGTTGATATCCCGGAATATCGAGATGTTGCCGGTTACCACGCCGTGCCGGTCCAGCCTTTTCATGGCGTAAAGTTCACCTATGAAGACTTCGCCGCCTTTCCTGCGGAAGTTCAGCTCTATGAGTTTCCCGTCGACCGGCCCCTCTACGTCGAAAACTTCCTTTCCCGTGTTGTGGAAATCATCCTCGTTCGCGTAAAGGATGATGCTGCTTCTTCCCACCACCTCCGGCGATTTGTAGCCGAAGGTGTCCATTAGCGCTGGCTGGTTTACGTGCAGGATGGTCCGGTTGTGGTCCGCAACCACGATCACGTCCCTGATGCTGTTGAAGAGGTTACGGTAATCCTCTGCGCGCTTCTCTATCTCAGCATATGCTACCTCGAGCGCCTTTTCGGTTTGCCGTTGTTTCACGCGCTCCTTGGCCTCTGTAAGCGCCCTTTGCACTGCCGGACCCAGCCTGGACAACCTGCTTTTCAGTACGTAATCGGTCGCGCCGCTTTTCAGTGATTCGATGGCAGCCTCTTCACCGAGTTTCCCAGAGACGAAGACGAAAGGAAGATCTGGAAGCTTCGCGCGAACCATCGCTAATGCGCTCATGCCATCAAAGGCAGGAAGCGCGAAGTCTGCCAGAATGAGGTCCATCCCCCCTCGCTCCAACGCCTTGTCGAACTCATCCCGCCTCGATACCACCTGAACTTCACAATCGAGCCCCTCTGCCGACAGAGCCATCAGCACGAGTTCGGCATCCATCGGATCGTCCTCTAGATGCAGTATGCGCAGTGGCTGCGTCATTTGGTCACACCTCTGTGCTGGGTAGGAGGAGGCTCGTTCACAATGGCCCAGAACGCACCTATCTCCTTGACAGCATTGATGAACTCAGTGAAGTTCACCGGCTTTACCACATATGCGTTGACGCCTAAGCGATAACTTTCCACGACATCTTTCTCTTCCCGGGACGAAGTGAGGACCACAACGGGAATGCACCGCAATTTCTCATCAGCCTTGATGGCGCTCAGCACCTCGAGTCCGTCAACCTTCGGCAGCTTGAGATCCAGGAGAATGACGGCTAGATTGCCGGCTTCACTTCCTGAGTATTTTCCCGTCTGATGTAGATAATCGAGCGCTTCGGCACCGTCCCGTACGATGTCAACCTCATTCGCTAAATTATGCTCGGCCAAAGCTTCCATGGTGAGTTCGGCATCGTTAGCATTATCTTCAACCAGCAGGATGCGCTTTAGTTTCAACATCCCCAGTTTCTCCTTAGTGTCCGCAGCCATGAATCCCTCCCAGGCGGTCCTTCCAGTTATCCGCCCCTTCAGAAAGACTTTCTGATTTTACCATGCCTTCCAATCCTTACACGCAATTGCTTATACCGATGATGAGGAAGATTCATGGATTGGACACGTGCGGGGAGCGAATTTTTTGATATCTGCTAGTGAGAGATAAATTGAGTGTGTGGGTTAAAGATGGCCGGCTCTACAAAAAGAGAGTAGGAAAACCGGCCAACTCACGAAAGGCTGCACTATGCGGCATGGACTCAGTGATTGCGCTCTGAGGCAAACAAACCGCGGGAACCAGGTACCCCTATAGGAATGAACGCGACGCGGTCGCCCTGATGGACGAGGTGGTCGAGGGTGTAGATCTTGTGGTTGATGAAGACTCCATCGACCTTTTCAAGGGGCAGGTCCAAGCGGTGCACGATGCTGACGGCGGTACACCCGGATTCAGGGATGTCAACTTCGACCTCTGTGGGCTGGCCACGATCTTTCCTTATGCCGTGGAGGGCTCCGAACATGCGGACTGTTGCACTTGCTTGATCTGCCATAACAACCTCCTTGAGTTCATGGACTCCGACTGGCATAGGCTCACACGAACCATAGCGCTTGGCGCCTAAACCTCTGTCAATCAGGGGTGAGTATACGTTCCCGATAGTACCCCTCTCAGTATGGATGTCAATGAACGACAGCAAAGACCGGCAGACCTGGAAATATGTGCTATACCATAGTGTCACTAGTTAAAATTTGCGAAAGGAGTCGTAATGAAAACAGAAATCGCACTGGCACTCATCATGATATCTGTCACATCGCTGCAGGCAGCGCAAGAAGCCCCGCCCTCAGGAAGCAAACTTGGTAGTGTTACGGGCGGCGTTTTCAAGGAAGCCCACCTGGTAATCGACAATAAGTGCGTCTCCTGCCATACGTCACAACGAATTGAGCAAGCGCTGTCCGCCGGCGAGAACATGCAGGAAATACAACACCGCATGGAGCAAAAAGGGGTGAAGCTCACTGCCGACGAACAGACAGTGCTCGGTATTTTCTGGAAAGACAGCCCCCTGCGCAAGAAGAAGTGATAGAGGGGCGTGCCGGCATGGTGAGAGTCACTGATCCAGACCCACCTCTACCGGCACGCCCGTTTTTTCCAACATGGCACGGACCAACTTGGAGAAATCGATTTTTCCCAACAGACCATGATCGTAGAACCGCTTGAGGGCCTGTCCCACAGTCGGTTCATCGTCTTGGCCCCTGTGAACTTCTATCATTATCCTCCCATCACGAAAGCCAATCTTCAAAGGCTGGTTCACCACTACAACACTCATACCAGTTTCCACCTGCTCGAAAAATGTCACTATGTCTTCAGGGTAGAGTCGCAGGCAGCCATGGCTTGACCTGCGGCCAATCCCCCAAGGCCGATTGGTGCCATGGATGAGGATATTGCCCCGTGAGAGGCGAAGAGCATGGGTGCCCAAGGGGTTGTTGGGGCCAGGCGGCACAATCAGCGGCAATCCACCTACCTCGCGCCGTATCGAGTCTGGGACATGCCAGGATGGGCTCGTTATTTTTTCAGTAACGGTATAGGTGCCTAAAGGCGTTTCAGCACCCTCGTCACCGATTCCCAAGGGGAAGGTGAACACGAACCCGGGTTTTCCCCTTGGGAAAAAATAAAGACGGTACTCAGGCAGATTAATCACTATGTCCGGCGCGCTCAGGACACGTGGCAGGATCCATGCTGTGGGAATGGTGACGACAGTACCCGGCTTGGGAACAAATGGCTCCACGCCGGGATTAGCATCCAGGATCGAGTAGAAGCCGACATCATAGCGTCGTGCCACTTCTACAAGAGACTCGCCGGGGCCAATTCTGTGCAACTTTATTGCGCCAATGATTCCTCCACCATCGGAGAACCTGCCTGCATGAGCGTATGAAGAAAACGCGGCAGTCACCAGGGCGGTTATAAATATAAATATCGGGGCGAAATGTTGAGACTTAGACAGAGCACGGCTCGGTGGAGAGATGGCCATGACAAGATATCATTTCTTCTGGTTGAGCTCGAAAATTTTCTGGGTGCGTTGTGCAGACTGTTCAGCAGCAGCCGCCGCAGCTTCAGCCCGCTGTGCACTCGCCGATGCCGAAGCAGTAGCCTCATCCAACATGGCTTTGTTTGCCAATTGGGCTTCCTTCACCTGGCTTTCTAACACAGCAACGCGTGCCTCGAGTGAATCAGTCTTGGTCTGAAGTGAAGCATTTCTGTTTTCGAGGACATCGACTCTGCAACTGATGGGATCAAGCTGTTTCTGCACGAACCCCTTGGTGGCGCAGCCAGTGGAAAGAAGTGCAGTGCCGATAACGCCTATCGAGTAGATCCTCACTTTGGGCCTCCTTTGCCGGATTTATTACGCAAACCTAATTTTAGCGACAGGGGTCTCAAATGCAATTGAGGTGGAGTAAGAGATCAGATCATTCGGCGTGAGCGCGAGAAGAATTTAGAAAGGTGCGGGGCTAGGTGCAGCAGAACGAGGTTAGCGGCATAAACGCAAAAAGCCCCGCCAGGTATTCCTGACGGGGCTTCTCTATTAAATTCCCTGCGGCGACC